>Ga0049114_1000030_pt1 | contig 41177 bp, 48 predicted proteins | sample WorMettanBELIZE2_FD_55211 | JGI IMG/M metagenome (GOLD analysis project Ga0049114, IMG submission 55211) | Marine gutless worms symbiont microbial communities from Max Planck institute for Marine Microbiology, Germany - Olavius tantulus BELIZE.2 | ecosystem: Host-associated > Annelida >... | reverse complement strand
CGGCTCGGTAGCTTTGAGCGGCTCAAGGGCCTCGCGTGCAGGTGCAGTCATGCGGAATGGAAACTAGTTGACCGAGTAGGGTTAATTCAATAACCTGTTGCCATGAAGTCGGACCTTAATGCGTTTTCCGCACGCATCAGGGTTATAACCGCGACCAACCTGATACTGGGGTTTGGCTGTACTAGCACTGATATGAAGTCGGGCCTTGGTGCGTTTTCCGCACGCACCAACGCCCTAACCACAACCAACCTGATACTGAGGTTCGGCCATGGCTAGCGCCAATCATACCTGTTCCATGACAGTTCCGCATTCCCGGCGGAACCTGTCCCCCCTTATCTCGTTTTCGTCTATCAAGATTGCCGCGCATTAGGAAACTATGCGTCATAGTTTCCGGTGCGTGGTATTGCTTGCCACGGCGTTCACGCTTGGCACCTCCGTGCATGCTGATCTTCCGTTGACTATCGAAGACTTGATTACCGATCAAGGCCGCACAAAGCTTAATCTGTCGCTCATCTATCTCAATAGCGAGTTATCCGCCAGGTCTCTATACGCAGAAAACCAAGATGTGCTCGTTGGTTCCGTATCGCTACATTACGGGCTCACCGGCAAGACGGAAATCTACGGTCGCGGCAGCTATCTGTATAGTCACGGTCGCACCAATAGCATCACCAAGACAACTATCAACATAGACAATCGTTTCCTTGATGCTTGGGCCGGTATTAACTACCAATTCAAGCAGGACGATGCGACTCCGGCGCTGCTTGGGTTCGCCGAAGTCGCTGCGGTGGAGAATCACCAAGGAACGCTACATTCACTCCGTTCTTGGGATTTTGGCCTTACGACTTATCGCGCAATTGATCCAGTTGTTTTTTCGCTCGCGACGGATGTCCGGTTGAATCTATCGCGCAAGTCAGGCGATACCCGCTATTGTCCGGGACACATTCTGTCGGTGAATCCGTCCGTGGATTTCGCGGCGAATGATCGCGTGACGTTCAGTGGCGGCTTGCGGTGGAACATGCAATTAGCGGATCGTCTTGCGCGTAAAATGCAAGACGATGAAGGCGAGACCATTAAGCGTAAGAGCAAAGGCTACAATCGCACCAGCACAGATTTGAAGCTTAGTGTCAGTTATGGTTTATCGGAAGATAACGTCGTGCACGTTACGCTGTTGTCCGGCATATCCAGCAACCGCGGATCATCCTTGCAACTCAATTGGCGGCATACTTTCTAACCACCCAGCTATCATAGGAGCTTTAAACCGATGAAAGCAATAAAGTCAACGCTATTTGCGTTTACATTATCACTGCCATTAGACTCACCAGCCCTGGCACAACCCCCTTTGGCTATATCATCAAACACGCTATCTGCTCAAGACCTTGAATTGCTGTTTGAGCAGGACGGGGAGCCAATGCAATTGGCGCTGCTGTCTGAGAAGGAAATGGCGGAGACCAAAGGTGCGATATGGCCGTTTATTTCTTCTTGGGCAACGCGTTTTATGTGGGGTGGGACTTGGGGCTCACTCCTGAGCGGGTATGATCTATTTGATGATGGTTTCGACGGATATAAATCGTTCTACCAATGGGCAGGTGCTCAGATTATGCTAAATGCTGTAGCGAGCACTCTGACCGTAAATTGGCGTGTAGGCACATTTCTTGGTTTTGGAGTGCACGTCACGCTTTCGGAACTGCGGCAGGCAATGCATCGAAATGGTTGGAGCGTGTTCGATACCGTGGATCATGTAAATGACGCCCTTTCTAAAATCGTCAACGACCGTGTGAAAAAAGAGACGCCCCCCGAATCGCTGTCGGCATCTTCGGCGTCGTCTGATAGCAGCTATTTGGTTAGACTTCTAGTGACGTTCGATCAAAATAAGCTACGACAATTTCTTTCCGATATTCCAAGAAATTCCTTTGATAAGATTTTAGCACGAGTCGCATCAGATACGGCGCGAGAGGATTTCTTGGAGCGTTTGCCGACTGAAACTGTAAACGACTTTTTGCTCGCGATGCCAGAAGAATACATGCCAGATTTCAGGGAGATTATCCCTTTCCGTATCATGAATGGGATAAACAGAGCTATGGCTTCTCAAACCCATGATCGGCATCTCTCATCCAACCCCTACGAACATTGGCTGCGCTAGCCATCCACGCATCGATGTAAACAACAAATCGTCAAGTGCCGATTTGTTGTTTCTATTGTTAATTGGCGGCAGATAAAGAGATAGATCATGGATATTCTACTCGCCCTATACCCAATTGAATTGACTGTTGCTATCATTGGTACGTTTATTGTTATATTTTTAAAAGGGCTTTCCGTGTGGCGAGCGAGAGGGAAAGCGCGTGAAACCTATTCTAATGCAGCCGAAATATACCGTATTATTGCAATCGTAACACCGTTTACGTTCTTGTTTTTATCTGTCGATGTGACGATGTATCATTTGGGTGCCGATCTTTCCAATCATAGATTGGAATCGACTTTTTCGTACTTTTTAATAGCTATGAATTTGAGCATCTATTTTGGGTTTGTTGTCCCACATATTTTCCGTATCGACTATGAAAAATTGTCGTCCATTAATCACTCTTTAAGGGTCGTTCTTTTAGGAATGTTGGTTTTTGGACTGGCCGCCCTCGTAACAGGGGTTACCGATTCGCTGTCGGAGTCTATCTTTGATAAGTATGCGCCATGCGTGCTTGATATTTCATAAACAAAGTCGAGAAAGGCGGCAAGATGAATAGCAAGATTTCTGTTACGCATGGCATCCATGTTATGAATAAGCAATGAATGCAGTAGCAAATACGCTAAAAAAATGAAGCATGGTTTTAACCTTGCGATTGGCTTCTCGGTCGCAGTCCTAGCGGTATCTGCTTACGCTGGAAGCGATCAAATAGAAACGGCAGAGTTTATTGGGTGGATGAAAAGCCTGGTAATAGGCGCTGCTTTCGGGGGTACCTGCGGGCTGCTCGCTTATTCAGTGCCAGGAGCCATTTTTTTTAGTATTAGTATGTCTTTAATTATGTCCAAAGTAAGCACCATTAACTTCGACTCAGGTATGATATTTGGTCTCATGATGATAGCTTTTCTTCGCTGGTTAATTCTGCCGCTACTTGCGCGACGTGATTTATTTCCGGCGACAAAAGATATTACTTTCATTTCGGAGGTTCCAATCCTTTTCTTATTTGGTCTGATTTTGATCCTAACGACCGAGTTAGCAAGGATGGTCGCTTAGGTCGTAAACAACGAGTCAGTCAATTAGAAACTGCGCATCATTTCCCTTATTACTGCTCGCAATGAGCACATAATCGGAAGACAGACGCGCCTATCTCAACACGCGCTCGCTGTCAGGATCGATGGGGATCAAGAGTTGGGAAGTGTTGCGCGATGAGCGCATAGTGAAGCAGGACCGGGACTACTCTTGCGGCGCGGCATCCCTGGCAACTTTGCTCAACGAGCACTACGGCCAAAATCTCACCGAGCGGGAACTGCTGAAAGCCATGGATATAGGCGACTTCATGGCCTCATTCGAGGATATGCAGCGTGCGCTATCGCAGTTTGGATTCCGCGCCATTGGAGTTGCCGCCAGCTACGACCAACTCGTCAAGCTCACAATGCCGGTGATCGTGTACCTGGAACACCGCAAGACGGAGCATTTTTCCGTGCTGCGAGGGATCGATGAATCGACCGTCTGGCTGGCCGACCCATCACTGGGTAACCGCACCTATAGCCGGTGGCAATTTCTGGATATGTGGGACACGGGCGAGGGTGCACTGGAGGGAAAGCTGCTGGCGGTGTTCCCCGACACAGCAGGACCGGCCACGGCCACCGACTTTTTCACCAAGACGCCGCGTCGGCAAACGGCTCTAGCTGTGGAGCGGCTTAATTCCTCCCCAATGCTTGGGTTAGCCCGGCCTAAGCTGGGGTATTGAATACCTCTGTAAGGCCCTAGGAGGCCCGTAGAGACGATTGGCGAGACTGATCAAGGCCACACTTACCGTTTGGCCCGCGCCCTACCAATCGCGATCACGTCCTCCAGAAAGCCGCAGGATCGAGCCACACGCAGCCTCGGAGAATTCCAGGCTCTCGGGCATCCGAACACCCTCCGGCATCCTTGCCTGCGCGCGCGTCCCTGCGCTTGCAAACTGCCGAGCCGCTGCGAACGCTCCGGTGGTACCCGCGCATTCCACGGCCATGTGCCGCGCTTCCTGAGCAAACGCTCAGACACCCACAGCACCTCATCCTCACGATACCCCTGATCCGCTAGGCGTTGCGGTTCGGCCTCCACTGCCAGCTGTTGCTCCACCGGCAGCTCGCCTGAATCCCCACTTCCCCGCAGTCAGAAAACACCGGATGGACACCCGTTGTCCCGCCAACCACTTTACGCGATATCAATAACGAAAAAAATGAGAATTTATAGCAGTACGAACGATAGTCCTGTATAATCCATTGTTTTAATGATAACCCTGTTTGTAACTAGTGAGCACTTGACATAATGAACAATTAAAAATAATAGAAGAGCAACAAAATGGAGAAATATGGCAAAGTACCGAGAACACACCACCCCACTCAACACGATCAAGCGCATCATGAGGCAGAAAGGCATCACTCAACGCGGCCTGGTTCCTTTGATCGGAAGCCCATCCCTGGTTTCTCAGATGCTATCAGGCAAGCGCGAGATCACGATGCCAATGGCAAGGGCACTCCACAAACACTTGGGAATCCCCGCGGAGGTGCTACTGCAAGAGCCGGGTACGGATATCCAGGAGTCAGGGGAAGACGCCAACTGGACTAGGTTCCCGTTTAAGGCGATGGCGAAATTCAAGTGGATTTCCCGGGTCCCCAAAAGCGAAGAGCAAGCCAAGGCAGTAATGGAGGATTTGATCCGACGGGCAGGCAAGGCCGAAACCGCTAGCAGCGATCTCTTTCGTAAGAACGATCAGACGCGCATCAACGCCAAGATGAACCCTTATGCGCTCCAGGCATGGTGTTGGCAAGTTATGGCGACAGCAAATGAGATGCAGCTGGCGGCGGAATATGCCCACGGCACCGTAACCATGGACTTTCTGAGGCAGATTGCACAGTTGAGCTGGTTTGAAGATGGTCCGAGGCGGACCAAAGCGTTGCTGGAAGATCGCGGCATCCCGCTAATCATCTTGCCACATCTGCCGAGGACCTATCTCGATGGCGCGGTGCTCAAGCTCGATGACGGGCGGCCCGTGATCGGCCTAACCCTGCGCTATGACCGGATCGACAATTTCTGGTTCTGCCTGCTGCACGAGTTGGCGCACGTGGGCCTCCACCTGGAAGGCGGTGAAAGCGACGCCTTCATCGACGATCTTAACCTTCGCAATGAGGCAGAAGACGACGACCAAAACCTAGAAACCCAGGCCGACGCATGGGCAGAAGAAGCGCTGATTCCGCACGCGATTTGGAAGGAACACGACGTGCGGGCTTATCCAACGGCGCTAGGCATCATCAACCTGGCGAATACCCTGCACATTCACCCAGCAATCGTCGCGGGCCGAATCAGGTTCGAGCAGAAGAATTATCGGCTATTCACACAGTTTGTCGGCACCGGCCAGATTCGCAGCCAGTTTGACGCAACCGATAGTTAGCACTAGCTAAGAGGCATAAAAAAACCGGCCATTGGCGTGGCCGGTTTTTGGGAAGAGCTTAAAAAATTTTTAAGGCTTAAACCCTAAATTCCAATCCATCTCTCACAATGGATAGGTATTAAACCAATGATGAATTTAAAGCATAAGCTGAACATATTTTACCTCATTGTTCACAAATATGTAGAAAATTTGCGTTGGGCGTACATGCCTGTCCTAACTTCTTTAGGAGAACCGCATGGCGACCCAACCGAGTACCCACCTTCCCCTCTCCGCTGAAAGCCTCGCCCAGGCACTAGACGAAAAGTTCCGCCTCATCATCGAGCGGCCCCGCAAACGGACTAGCTACCCGCTAGGCCAGCAGGGAGGGCGGAGCGATGGCTGAACGGCTCATTTCCGAAGTCGCCGCCGGATTCCGCGACGCCATCCGGGACCAGGGCCTGGAACCACCGGAGATCATCGAGCCCGGAACGATGCACCGCTTCCCCGGCGTCGGCAAAAAGCCGAGTAACCGCGCGGGTTGGTGCAGGCTGTTTCCTGACGGGAAAGGCGGGATGTACGGTGATTGGTCTACCGGACTAAAAGAAACGTGGTTTATCAACGGCAAATCCACAGGGGAGGAACGGAAAGATCAGCGCGGATACCAATTATTACAGGCTATTCCGGCGAAAGAGAAACGGAAATGTGCCGAAACGGAGCAATCAGCCAAGCAAACTAATGCCGCTCAGCGTGCCGTTGATATCTGGGCGAAAACTCGGGCTGCCCCACCTACCAGTCCCTACCTAATCCGCAAACACATCCAACCGCACGGAGCTCGGATTTACCAAGATGCCTTGGTGCTGCCGGTAATGGACTTCACCGGCAAGCTGACCAGCCTGCAATTCATCTCACCGATAAAAGACCCCGAGACCGGACGTGACAAGACCCTGCTCAAGGGTGGCCGCAAGCAAGGTTGCTACATCCCGGTAGCGGGAGATCCAAGCAATTTCTCCCGCATCATCGTCTGCGAAGGATGGGCGACCGGCTGCTCCTTAGCCGACTCCGAACCCGACGCCCTGGTACTAGCTGCTATAGATGCGGGAAATTTGAAGCCGGTCGCCGAAGCGGCGCGTCAGAAGTGGTCAGACCGGGAGATCATGCTCTGCGCCGATGACGACGCCAAAACCGACGGCAATCCGGGCCTCACCAAAGCACATGAAGCAGCACTGTCAATTGGCGCGAAGGTCGCCTCTCCTAACTTCGGAGATCAGCGCCCAGAAGGCGTAACTGACTTCAACGATTTGGCCCAACTGGATGGTCTGGAAGCGGTAAAGGAATCTATTCGCGCCGCCAACGATCCTATTTTGCCTGGTCCACAACCGCTTACAGGCAAGGTAAACCCAGAACCCTACCCATTAGATGCCCTACCCGACACCCTACGGGCCGCTGTCGAGGAAGTCCAAGCCTTCGTCAAAGCTCCGTCACCGTTGATAGCTTCCAGCGCCCTGGGGGCCTTGTCGCTGGCTGGACAGCCTTACATCGATGTCAAGCGGGACGAAAGACTATGTGGTCCAACCAGCTTATTCATATTAGTTATCGCCGATTCCGGCGAACGCAAGTCAACTTGCGATCAATATTTTATGGAACCGATTAAAAGATATGAAGAAGAACAGAGAAAATCGATGGAAAAGGAGGTCGATGAATACAATAAGAAAAATGGAATATGGGAATCAAAATTTAACGGCCTTAAGGATTCAATCCGCAACTTATCAAAGCGTGGAGAATCTACCGATGAGGTGGAGAGTGAAATAGACAAGCACATGGAAGATAAGCCGAAAGAACCAAAAATACCGCAGTTGATTTACGTTGATATTACGCCGGAAGCCTTGGCGTGGAATCTCAAAGAGAAATGGTCTTCTGCTGCTCTGATAACGAGTGAGGGAGGACAGATTTTCGGTTCCCATGGCATGAAAGAAGATTCCATCATGAATTATCTTACAACCCCGAATCAGATATGGGATGGCGGAGACGTTCGGGTATCTCGTCGCACTAAAGAAAGCTTTATATTGGAAAATGCGCGCATGACATTCTCTTGTCAAGTGCAAGAATCAACACTTCTCAATTTTCTTGATCGCTCTAAAGGATTGGCACGCGGAACGGGTTTTATGTCCCGCTTTCTGCTAGCTTGCCCCGAATCGACCAAAGGAAGACGTTTCTACACTGAGCCACCGAAGGACTTTCCTGCATTGAGCAAGTTTCAGCAAAAGATCACTTATATCCTTAATCAGCCTGTTATCTTTCATAAAGATAAATACGATCAATTAAAACCAAATATCTTATACTTATCACCAGAGGCCAAGAAGGTATGGATTAACTTTTACAACCTTATCGAAAAGGCACTTGGAATCACTGAAGAACTTAGCGAGCTAAGTGACATAGCTAGCAAGGCTGCCGAAAATATAGCTAGGCTCGCCGCTCTCTTCCATTTATACGAACACGGCCCAAACGGTGACATTGGCCCTGATAACGTAAAGAAAGCAAATCGAATCGTTGCTTGGTACCTCAACGAATCAAAGCGATTTTTAAATATTCAGGCTTCAACAGAAGAAGAAGCTGATGCCTTGAAAATGGAAAGTTGGATAATAAATTATTGCAAGAAAGAAAAAGTGAAATTTGTTTCTCGAAGAAACTTACAACAAAGCATAACACCACACGTATTGCGTAAGGGATATAGATTGGATAGAGCATTAGAAATCCTGAGAAAACATTCCATAGTGACTATAGAATATAAAAGAAATCAAACTAAGATTCATATCAACTCAGAACTCCTAGATAAGAGCTAAAAATGAGTCTCGCTGATTGGATTAGGGGAGATATTCCGCAATGGGACGAAATCGAAATTCGGGAGTTGCTAGAGCAGATCGGAGAAACCGACCCGCAAACAATTGCTGAGGTGCTAGACAATTGCCGCAAGAATGAGAATAGCTTGCAAGCCTGCCTTTCCCGTAACCCTACGTGAGCTTCTGTCGCCAGTGTTGCCACCATGTTTCCAGCAAATTGGCAACATCTAATCCTTTGTCCCACAAGGCTTTCAGCCAAGTGTTGCCAGTGTAGCCACTAAGAAAGAAGGAAGAGAATGTGGCAAAAAATAATGTTTATATAAAAAATAATGGATTATACGACTTATTTAAAGTAGAATATATCCTTTTACTCAAAGAGGGTATATAGAAACCTGGCTACAGTGGCTACACCTCCCACCAGCCCTTTCATAGCAAGGGATTAAGTGCTGCATTTTGCTGGCTACAGTGGCTACACTTTGACGAGGGGCCGTTTGTTAGGGGAAGGCCCTGGCTTGTCCCTCATGAACCATGCGGCATCGGGGACCGAATCGCATCAAACTTATGCTTTAATCAACTGGATTTATGGCATGACGATCTGCACGAAATTAGTGGTCCGAGAGCCCAAGGATCTCAAATCCAAGATGGGAAGCGTTGGGAGATCACAGTCGGAATCCAAGAGGCGATCGTGGCGTGCTTCCGACGGGCTTGGGCAGGTGAACAGCATCCCCGCTTGCGGCCGGATTACCTCAACCAAGCTGGCAAGCTATCGAGAACCTATACGCGGCTATTGGATGCTTTGAACAAGCGTAGAGGCAAAGGCCCGCAGAAGATGATCGTCGAACATATCAATATTGGAGCCGGTGGGCAGGCGGTGGTGGGCAACGTCGGACGATAGGGGTCTTGAGAAAACCAATGGTTCCAACCCCGTGCCTCGTTGGCTTGCGATGCAGCTATGCCCGCGTTGTGGCGCGAAGACGAGAAAAGGAACGCCGTGCCGTGCTGCGGCAATGAAGAATGGCCGTTGCCGGATGCACGGCGGTAAATCCACCGGACCGCGCCCTGGTTCCATGCGAGGGAATCAGAACAGATTCAAACATGGTTTTTATTTCCGGATTTTGCGTGCAGGGGTACTAGTACGTCATTTCAGCCGATTTTACAGGTTCGGCCCGTAGGATGGGCAAAGCGAGCGCCCATCGAGATGATTCGAGGTTTTGGTCATCCCGCGGAGGTTTCCGAACCCTGGTTCTTTGTAGGATGCACGAAGCGAAGCGTGCCCATCGACATTCGGCTGAGGGAGACGCCCTCTCGGTGGGCACAGCCTAACGGTTCCTTCTGCAATATCGAACGAAATGGTGTACTAGCCTTCCTCGACGAATGCCGCGCGGGCACGAATCGTTTCAAGGGTGTCGAATACTTTCAATTCACCGGCATCATAAACGACTCTCATGAGATCCGGGTGGGTATCGTTCAATGCCGCGTTACCCGTGAGCGTGATTACCTTGCCTTCCGGTGAGCGGATGACCTTGAGCGGTCCACGCTTGGACCGCTTTCCAGGACCCGTGATGGGGTCTTTATAAACGGAAATGGGCTTCCCGGCGACGATGGAGGCGTTGGCCTTGAACGCGAATTCGTTCGTATCCCTATTCACTTTCATCAATAGACCACCCCCCGAGCCAAAGGCCAGGTTATCGGCGCTCCAGCCGTTCTTTTCCAGGGTTCCGAGGATAGGGTCTAAAGTATTCACATCGATACCGTCACCCTGGATGAGACGAAGCTGTGAAGGAAGGACCTTGTAACCTTTTTTATTCGTCGTGACCTGGAAGTGCGCTTCGAGAATATCGAGCACTTTGATAAGAGTCTCGCGTGGATCACCACTATCCGGTCTGATCACGAGCGTACCGTCGCGTCCCAGGATCCGGTCTTTGAAGCGCGTACCTATCTGCGTGCAGAAGTTGTAGATGTCATAGGTATCCCCGACGATCGCTACCAGGCCGGTCGGGTTCCTATCCAATACCCGCTGTACCTGCGTGAACTCCCCCTCTTCACCTTCCAAAGCCATCACGGAGTGTTCCGTCGCGACGATGGAGAAGCCGGCCATGCGCTCGCCATAATATCGGTGCAACAAGCGGAGTGCCGGAACCGTATCCGTGCCCATGAAGTTAACCAGGTGGGCGGCCCCACCCAGGGCGGCCTGCTCGGGACATGTCACGCCGCGACATCCGAAATCATGCAGTTTGAAGAAGATATCCGCGGGTGTGCCCGAGGTTTTCAGTCGGTCCAGAATCTGCCCTTTTTGATAACGACTCTGGCTGGCAACCGTTGTCGGGTACCAGACTTGAACCAATAGGGTTTCGATGTAGTTGACAAGGGCAATGAGACGCTCGTCGATACTTTCTACGATACTGAGGGGTACCCGTCGCGGTACGATCATCCCTTCCGGTAGGGCGCGAATGCGTACAGGAGGACGACCATCATATTCCTCGATGATGATCTTGAAGGCATCACGGTTGAAGATATCCGGTTTGCCGAAGTGAAGATGACAACTCTCGACCAGATAATCCATGTTGTCATAGGTTACCGGCCGACCTAAGAAGTACTCGATGATGAAGTACTGTAGACCAAAGTGGAGAACTTCCGGGAATCTACCGCCACGAGACTCGAAGTGGGACTGCATGAAGCTGGTCGCTTCCGGGTACAGAAGATAGTGGGTCAATTTATAGCTATCCGTAATATCCGCCCAGGAGGGTGCCGGGATCTTATTCAATTCGGCCAGGATAGTTTCAATGTCGAGTGGATCTCGGCTACTCTTTACGCTGTGCATGGTCTACTCTGCTCATTCGATCAAAAAATCATTTCCGGAAAGTATAGTCATTGTTTTTGTCCCTCATAATGTAAGTATGTGTTAGAGATGATCCGTGCGGAGAAGGTCCCGCAACGCTGCCCTTGGTGCCGACCCTCGCCGTAAGGACGGCTCCGGGCCGTCGGTTGGGCAAGCGCAAGGATGCGCGCGCATCCTTGCGCTTGCTGTGAGTCCGTACCAGGCGCTTAAGGTTGAAAGCGTGCGCTTGAGGAAACCGTTATGTTCGCATGTCGCCTGATTGGCCCGGCACACCCTAACTTACCCCATGACAAGCCGTGATCAGTAAAAGAAACATTTACATTTTGGCAATAGGGCATCCTTTTCAACTGGTCTAGGTCCGCAATTGCTAAGGGGCCAAAGCAGAAAACCACAAAATCCCGGGCAATTCCACGCTATCCAAAATATTCTGGGAAAAAGAAAAAGAACCTGCTGTCGCTATTCTCTTTGGTGGAACAAGCGGTTTGCGTTCCGATACGTGGAATAGTGAGCTGGAAACCGTTGGAACAGAACATAGGAGCCGAAGCTCATGGTGAGTAGACGGCCTGATTGATGTTCTGTGGGAACAGAACCGTGCGAGCAACGATGGCAACGTGAAACGGGCCGCCGCCATGCTCATGGCTCAGGCCTACACGCTAGATGCTATTTTCAACCATCTTGCGCAGCGAGCCGTCAACCCGGCGATGGGTTATGTCCGGCAGGCCAATATCGCCCACGGGCCATAACAAGTGGACAACGCATCGGCTACGCCCGATGGTGTTCAATGATTCAGTGACATGAACGAGAGAGAATCATTTTTTTGGAAAAACAAACTATTGGAGGGAAAAGATGGCGAACGGCTGGACCCCGGAACGGCGTGCACGCCAAGCCGAGCTGATCCGGCAATGGCGACCGTGGGAGAAATCAACCGGACCGAAGACCGAGGCCGGTGAAGCGGCGGTGTCAAAGAATGCCTACAAGGGCGGCACTTGGTGGCTACTGCGCGAGCTGTCGCGGGCCCTACGGGAACAGGAACGGCGACTAGTCAAGTAACCCTGGAACGCCGCCAGGAGACGCCGTGGACCTCTTCTCACAGTGGTTGCCACCTCGCTTTCAGGCATTCACCCGCTTCGAGTCATTGCCACCGCCACTTGCTCGGCTAGCGTACAAGCGGAATTATCGATCTAGTTGCCGAGCGGCTAGCAAGATGTTTCGGACAGGTAGCGGTAGGTTGTGGTCTTCGAGAGACCAAACTCACGCATTAAATCCTTGATTAAAACGCCTTCATTCCTTTTTTCCTTCAAATCCTGTATAGCCTGTTCAGACAAAATTTGTTTCCTTCCAAAGGCAACGCCGTTTGCCTTGGCTTTTTCAATGCCTTCCAGTTGGCGTTCCGCGCGGATTTCCGTCTCGAATTGAGCAATCGCTCCTAACATATTGAATAGAAGGCGTCCAGTTGCATCGCTCGTATCAATATTCTGATCGAGCACTTGCAGTTCGACGCCTTTGTTCTGAAGCTGTTCGGCGATTTGGCAGAGGTGAAAGGTTGAACGCGCTAACCTGTCCAGACGCGTCACAACGAGAAAATCACCCTCGCGGACATACTCGATACAGGCATTGAAGCGGGGCCTGGCCGCCGAAGCTCCGCTGGTTTTCTCTTGGAAAACCTTGTCGCAATGAGACAAGCGGTCCAGTTGAATTTCCAGGCTTTGTCCAGTCGAACTCACACGCGCATAACCGATGATCGCCATTGTTATGTCCCATATCATCTTAGAGATTGTAGGAATGAAATTATGGGACATAAAAAGGAACATCACAAGCAGTAGTTCCACAAAGTATACTTCTTAGGAATACCGCTTGACGTGCCTAAAACCATGTCTTATATTCAGTTTCTGGCAACTCCTAAAAGAATATGAGACACAAATCATGGCAATCATCGGATATGCACGGGTAAGTTCGACCGGACAAAGCCTGGAAGTCCAACTGGACCGCCTGGCCCGTTCCCGTTGCGACAAGATTTTTCGAGAGAAGACCAGCGGCTCCACAGCGGCAAGGCCGCAGTTCAAGGCATGTATCGAGTATGTCCGCGAAGGCGATGTTCTGGTCGTCACACGTCTTGACCGGCTGGCTCGCTCAACACTCCACCTCTGCCAGATTGCAGAACAGCTACAAAGGAAGGAAGTCGAACTGCGAGTGCTCGATCAAAACATCGATACCAGCGATGCGACCGGACGCTTGCTGTTCAACATGCTTGGGGCAATTGGGCAGTTCGAGACGGAGATTCGGGCAGAGCGCCAAAAAGAAGGCATCGATAAGGCCAAGGCACGCGGCGTTAGGTTCGGCCCCAAGCGCCGGTTATCCGATCAGCAGGTCCGCGACTTGAAGCGGAAACGGGAAGAGGGTTCCCTGATAAAGGAGCTAATGGCGGAGTACGAGCTATCCAAAGCCAGCATCTATCTTTACCTGTCCTCAAAAAGCGGACGAGCAGAGATAAGCGTTTAGTATCCTAGAGTGAGGCAACCCTTGCCGCTTTGGTGGTTACACGTGGCACAGCAGGTGCGCCACAGGTTGAATGTCAACAGAGCATCCGCAACGCATCGGCTCTCGGATTGTCTCGTCGCCCTGGATGGTTTGGGCATGAGTGGGAAGGAAGGGTTATATAATTCGTACCGCGTAGTGAAAGATTTCGTTGACGAACAAATCCCACTGCTTGTTGTCATAGGATAGATAGTCAAGCTCGAATACTTTCACGGTCCCGATCTCATTCAGCCGGGCTTTCATTTCCGGTGTAATCACTCCAGCAACCAGAAAATTCTGACATCCGGGTGGGGTTTCCGCAAAACTCTTCTGCATCGCCCCAAGACGTTCCAATGCCCCGGCTGGGTCTTTGCCTCCCTTAATCTCAATAGTTGCAAGCGTCTTTCCATTTCTGGAAATTTCAATGTCCGGCTCTGAGCCGTAACGCATGATAGTTTCATTCGGTAGATGAAATTCAATGGAATCAGCCGATTCATCTGTCAATTTCTTCTCTTTAAGCCAGTTAACAATTCTAATTTTGATCAACTCTTCCGCGTCCCGGCCTATCTTGTTTCTCATGAAGCCGTCGAGGCTAATCCCCATCGTTGCCAGAATGTTCCGGTATCCGTTTTCCAGCGTCCAATCGCTCGTTCCTTCTATGATGGATGAGATGACCGAGTTGTAAAGTCTGACTACATTGAGGCACCGTTTTGCAGTGGGCAGGCGTTTGTATGATCTGTTCTCCCAATTCCCGACGTTGCCCGCTATACCTTGAACCTGCTTTTGAGACAACAAGGCTATTCCCCTGTAGTACTGTGACGTTTCAGGGTAAGACGCCAGCAAGTCTGGGTGAGCAAAAACCATGTGCGGAGAAATGCCGGAGTCGGCCACGTAACGCCATGCTTTTGGACTGATAGCCAGGTTCTCGTAATCCTTGAAAGATCGTTCCTTTGAGTGTTGCTTTATTATCTTTCTGTGGTGATCATCGGTTCTTAGCTTGATTCTTTCTGCTAGAATGCGGGAGCGAAGCATCGCATCCTCCAGTGAGGTCATTTTTTCACCCACTCATAGATGCACTTCCGTATTTCACGGCGACCGAAGGTTGCCATTTGTTGACTCGAATTTCCCTTGCCTCTCGGCAGCTTCAGAATGTTGGTACACCTGAACCCGACCTGCTCTGCGAAGTCAGACAGAACAAAATCGACAGGTATTTCTTCTCCGTGGTATTGAACATTGTCATTCACCATGATGACAGCCCCACCCGGTTTGACAATACGGGCCATTTCGGAAATGACGACAGCCATTTCAAAGAAGTATCCCTCGATCAGGCGGATAATGTGCGGGTTGCTCAACTCGCCTCGTCGATTATTCAGTATTTCAAGAACCTCATTCAGAACAGGTTGTTTCGCATACATTGATCCTGCTTTAGCGAGGTCGTCCTCATAGATGCCTTCAAGCCATTCCAGTTTCGATTTGTTTTCCACCGTGGCCGATAACATTTTTTGGCGGAGTTCACGAAACCCGGACTGATCGAATCCAAGCCATGCCAACTCGATCGCATAGGTACGTGTATAGTCATAGCGATTAGCGTATGGTGGTGAAGTTACAATAAGGTCATAACTTCCCTCCGGTATCTTCCGCAACAATTCCAGACATGAACCAGTGACGAACGTCGGATAGCATTTGCCGTAGTTTTCCTTAACCAGTTCAATATCTTCCACCATATCGGACAAACGCTCTTCCAGTACGTCGGGGAAAGATTTGATCTCTCCTATATCAACATTAGCCCGGAGGTTGCGACCGCAACGGTAATCCCATCGCAGATATTGTCCATCTTTTCGCGTGTAGCTGACCGATTCTAATACGGACATGCAAGCCAGATTCAAAAGCCCGCTTAATGCAGGGTTTTTAATACCGGCAATAAATTCTCTTGCCTTGGCAATCTCGGCCTCGGTTTTCTTCGGGAATGCTTTCTCCGTTATAGCTACGTGCGGAAACGCAAAATCGCGAGAAGCTGGTTTACGACAGGAAATCCGCCGTACCATCTCGTTTCCGATGTCTCGCAAATCTTCCTTGTCCAGTCCATTTGCAGCGTGTGCAATTCCACTAGCTGCCAGCACACCAACAGGCATGATTTCAATTCCGGTTGCGCTTATGCCATGCCCGGCGGCCACAAGGGGGGCCGTACCTAGCCCGCTGAACGGATCGAGCAGCGAAGACGGCTTGCGTTCCTTGATGAACCTCTCAACGAGGGTTCGGGAAAAACCTTCCTTGTATTTCATCCACCTGAGCCCTGGCTGATCTTTATTCCCTTGGTAAGATACGACCTGCCGTTTCAGTGTGTGATCGACAGTTACTCGATTCGCAAAGCGTCGGGTAATTTGAGCGCGGGTGTCCATGATCAATCTCCTGCGAGACCTTGAGTCACTATTATGTCATTGCGCCTTGCAGGAAGGTTCCGAAGGCATCATCGTTGTCCCGATGGTTGTACTTCCAGCATGATTCGGCCATGAACAGCGGCAGGTATTTGCGCGAGTAGTGGTGATGGCTACCGAACCAGGCCCGCTTGACCAATGACCAGAAACCTTCGATGGTATTGGTGTGGGTTGCGCCATCCGCGTATTGCTCGGCGTGCTTGATGACCGCTCGCCGCATGATGGGATTGATCGCATTATACGCCTTGTATTCGTCAGTGATCAGCCGTGAACCATCGGTATCGACGTTCTCTTTGATGAACTGGAGAATCCCAGGCCCGGTCAAATCGCCTTTAGAGTGCGGTGGATTGTGCCACATCAAGATCGCGGGCAAGTTGATGGCTGGAGATGCTTTTCTTCGCATTGGCCATCAGGCCAATGCCCAGGAACTACTTTTGCAGGGGAATCCGGGTCTTTTGGAAAATGGTCCCGGAAAGGACATTGAAGCTGCCCTTGCAGGCATGGCAGTTCCAGCGGCCAATGCGATCGCCATCCGCCTTGCGGGCTACATGCAGGCTTCCGCATAATGGGCAAAATGGCTCATCGCCGAAGCGGATGGCTTCAAGATGCTCGATGCAGGCTTCTTGATTGGGGAAGCGTTTCCGCACGGCACAATCATTTATTGTCTTTCGACAATCTTTCGTATTTATCGAATTCGATCTCGGATACGCTGTGTCAATTGGCGACCGGCGGCGGTTTGGGTACCCGCCGATTGTATAGTGATGAGGACGAACTGCTTATCAGCACCAGTTGTCCAATCGTTCTGAACGGTATCGAGAATGTCGCGGTCCGTCCCGATCTGGCCGACCGTTCCGTATTCATCACATTGGAGCCGATCCCAGAGCAAGACCGGCGGCTAGAGTCGGAATTATGGGCCAGTTTCGAGACGCAACGTTCGCGTATTTTGGGTGCGTTGCTCGATGCGATCGACAAACATCGCTACCAATTCGGCCTTTCGCGTCCGATTGCGATCACGTCTTTAGCGCCCAGGTGATCGACGTAAACCGGCGTGGTAGCCAGGCTCGCATGGCCGAGTTGCTTTTGCAGAGCATTGAGCGGGACATGCTCGTCGGCGATCAATTCCATGGCGTGCGTATGCCGCAGGCCGTGCGGATGTACCCGCTTGGTAATCCCAGCTTTGTTCGCTCGGCGTTTGAGCATATCGCGGACGCCGGTCTGTCCATCGGCCTACCTCTGAGAGTGCAAAATAGCGGAACGCTGCGCGGGTCGAGCCCCAGCTTGTCTTTTTCGCACCGCCAGCGGTCGATCAGGCCGAAAGCCGTGGCGTCGAGGCCGACCGTGCGCGGTTTGTGGCCTTTCCCATTGTGGATGCGAACCGTGCCACGTAGAAACCGTAGGAGCACGAGACTTAGATGCGGTCGCTAGTTTGGGGCGCTTCGATTCGCGCTCGTTCTTGGAAGGTGGTGTCTCGGAAATAGAGGATCTGGTGTCCATAGATTGGTGCTTGGCCAGCGACAAAAATCAGTAAATGGCCTGGCTCTAGGACGTTGCCATGTGCATCCTTCCTGGCTGACGGCAGGCGCATCACCTCATCGGGCGTAATCAGCGGACGCTGAACTTCCTGCATGGATTCGGTTCGAGTGCCTCGGCTCCAACTACCTGGGCGCAGTCCAGAGACCGAAGTTTGTTTGCGAATCACCGTGGTTTGACCTGCCATCCGAGAGAGTAGCTCCGCCGTCTCGATCTTGTTCGGAGCATAGGCGATCCGAATATGGCAGTTCCCGATCAGACCCTCGTCGCGGCCATACGCACTGTGGATCTGTTGCAGGTCTTGCACGATCAAGTATGCCTTGAGACCGTAACCCGCCATGAAAGCCAGAGCTTCCTCGATGACGGTGAGTCGTTTGAGCGATGCGAACTCATCGATGAGCAGCAGCAATCGGTGTCGGTACTGCGCGATGCCGCGGCCTCCCTCGAAGTCCATGTGTTCAGTTAGCCGACGCACAATTTGGGTGATGACAAGTCGGATCAGTGGACGTAGGCGGTCCGCATCGGCTGGCCGTACGACCAGATACAAGCTGACCGGATCCTTGCAGTTCATAAGATCACGGATTAAGAAATCGGATCGGCTTGTGTTCTCGGCGACCACTGGATCGCGGTAGAGCGATAGGAAGCTCAGTGCGGTGGACACAACGCTGGAAAGTTCCTTCTCACTGAGATTGAGAAGTGTCCTGGCGGCTCTAGCAACCAATGGATGCGGACCATCGCCCAAATGCGGATGGTCGAGCATCTCTTCCAAGACTTCCTGAATCTCAAGTTCCGGGTGAGCCAGCAATCCGTCCACGTCGGCTAGTGTGGCCTCATGTCCGGATTCCGTACGCTTGGTGTAGCAGCAATGAAGGATAGCGCCGGTCAGCAACGCTTGGCTCGTTTTCGCCCAGTGATCTACTAAGCCTTTGCCGTCGGGGTCCACCAGCATGGTGGCGATGTTCTGGGCATCGGCGACTTCCGTATCGTTTCCTAGCCGAAGTTCAGTCAGCGGATTGAACTGGGCGCAGGAACCATCGTGTGCTGTCGGATCGAACTTTAAGACTTTGTTCCTGGCGTGCTGTTTCCGCCAACCAGCAGTAAGTGCCCAGTTCTCGCCTTTGATGTCGTAGCACACCACACTATGAGGCCAGCTCAGTAGTGTCGGGATCACTAGTCCAACGCCTTTACCCGATCTCGTCGGCGCAAAGGCGAGTACATGCTCAGGGCCGTTGTGGCGAAGGTAACGATTCAAGCGAGCCTTGGTGTCGTGCCAAGCGCCCACGTAGACGCCTTGAGAAGGGGTCCCGGGTGGCGGGAGCAGCCCGCTATTCAGAATCTCTGGATGGGATGCCCAATGCGCGGTGCCGTGCAATCCGCTGATCGCTGACAGCTTGCGGCGAGGCCCCAGCGTATATAGCACCCAAGGGAGCAACAGCAGGGCCATGAGGGACGTGAAGATCGTGACGCCAACCTTGATGGTTTCAGCGTGCAGCGACCCCCAGGTGAAGCTCCACACAGCCCAACCCCACGGCCAGTAAAGCTGACTGTCTGAAATGCGCCCGCTCAACGCAGGATGATAGTGGAAGGCGTTAGCGAGATATTGGGTCGCGGCAATCGAGGCGAGTAGGACGCAGCCGAATACGATTCCAGCGTTTCGCCATCGATTGACTGATGAGGCCGACGGGGGATTTGTGGCACCGATCTGGTCTGGCATAAGTTAGGCGTGTGTCGAGATCCAGGTAGAGAGCGCAGAGCGCGACTGTAAGACCTCTGGTGCGATTTCGATCTTCTTCCGCTCGGCAATCGACCGCGCGAAAGTGACCTGTTTCTCCGACGGCTCGCTCGGGAGCTTCGCCTTGTTCTGGTCGATCCATTGTGACAACAGGTTCCGGTCTGCCAGCGTTTTCTTCGGGATCTTGCCGCTGACGGCCTTGGCGATCTTTTCCGCATAGGCCAGTGCAGCTGGCGATGGCGCACCGCCGTTCGCCTTGCTCGATGCCTTCACCGTCACATTGAGCGGCTTTCCTTGTCCGTTCTCACTGCGGGTGCGCAGCTTCTCGTTAAAGGCGACCGCGCGAGCGGCCAAGGCCGACACGACAGGTCCGGTCTCGGCCTTCTCGGAAAGGATCTCATCGAGCAACAGCTCCATTTCAGCTGTCGCCGCAGGATCGAGTACCTCCGGCGCTTCGTCACGCAGTAGCGCCCACATAGCCATGGCGAGTTCGGATGCCTTGAGTTTTCCTTTCACGGCGTCAAGGAGCCGCTGCCGTTTCAAGCCCTCGATGATCGTATCGCGGGTCGCGGGGGTGCCGATCCCTCTAGCTTCCTTCAAACGATTGGCCTGTACCGGGTCGTCGGCGAAGCGCCATGCTTCCTGCATAGCCTTGATGAGGCTGCCTTCCGTATAGCGCAGTGGTGGTTTCGTTGTCTTCTGGTCGGTACCGGCTTCCACCACGCGGACAGCGGTACCGTCTGGCCAGGCTGGCAAGTGTGAGTCTACGCCGGCATCATCCTTGGCTTGACGCGGCTCATCTCCGCTCATGGCCTCGCGCCACCCTGGCTCGATCTCGACAATACCTGCGGCGGTGAATATGTGATCCTGTGGCTGTGCCGAGACTACGGTCCGGTCGTAGACCCAATCCGGCCCGACGGCAGCTAGATAGCTCCTGGCGACTGCGCCGAACAGCTTCTGCTCATCCTCCGAAAGCTTGAGGTAAATCGCCGCCCACTCGGATCGAGTGTTCACGTTCGGAACGATGGCGTGATGCGATGCGCCGGCCAGCCCAGCGTCCGAGAATGTCCCAGTTTTACCTTTCCGTACCGTGGGCTCACGGTAGCTGACCGCGGCGAATGGCAATGCCTGTAACGCTTCGAGCATCGCACCGGCATTGCCGATCTCGGCTTCGGGTAGATACCGATTCTCGGCGCGTGGATAGGTCGTGACCTTGTGTGTCTCGTAGAGGGTTTGCGCCGTTTCAAGTGTCTTTTTCGCGGTCCAACCCCAGGAGGACGCCTGTTGTTGCAACGTCGGTAAGTCCAGCAGCTTCGGCGGCGCGTTTTTCTTTCGTTCCGTCTTCACAGATACGTGGCCTTCCCAGTCGGCGAGCGGATTCACGAGCGCGGACGCCTCGTTCTCGTCGTAAATCCGAGCCTCAGCAGGAGCTACCCACGTCAACTTTAGCGTCTCGTCGCCGTCCGTGACTTTCAGGAAAAGGTCAAAGTAATCGCGTGGCTTGAACGCCGAGAGTTCCGCTTCACGCTGACAGACGATGCCCATGGTCGGCGTTTTTACACGGCCAATTCCAAGCGCACCGCGCAAGGTCGGCGGCTTGAGCGCCAGCGTTGCCGCCCGCGTCATCGAGAGATTGACGATCTGATCGGCCTGTGCTCGTGCGAATGCGGCCTGGTAGAGGGAGGCGTATTCATCGTTCGGGCGTTTATTCTCGAACGCCGTGCGCAGCGTCTTAGGATCCTCTGCGGAGAACATGACACGGAACACCGCGCCTTTGAATTTGAAGTGGCGCACGATGTTCTCGCCAATCGCTTGGCCTTCACGGTCGCAATCGGTAGCGATGATGACCGTATCGGCCTTCGAGATCGCTTTGCGCATCTCATCGATGACGGCTTTTTTGCCGGAGGTACCGTCGGCCACGAAGTGGTAAAAGCCGTTCACCGGGCGAAGAACGTCATAGCCCCATGTTTTCCAGTGCGGATCGACCTCTTCCGGCGTGGCGAGACGGAACAGGTGGCCTCTCGCTGCTAGGACATTCCCGTATTTATTGCCAACGGCATCGCGGACGTTCTTGGCTTGAGACGGTTTTTCGCATAGCACGACGGATTCCATAAAGACCTCTGGTCTACAATGACCACAAAAACTGAGTTAGTGCGAGGTGCGATGACTACCACCATTTACCTGTTCAGGGCCGGATTTTGTGTTGCAAAAAGCTTTGACGAAATAGGTCCTTGCAAAACAGGTTGTTTTTTGTTTTTGTGAGACGTTAGCCGGTATACGGCGGCAGGATTAGGTCCTTATCAACGATGACGTTGAATCGATAGCCGGGCCGGATTTCGAGTGTCGGCTGAATCTTCAAATTCCGACGCACCATCTCTCGACCAACTTCTCCCCACTGGCGCGCGGTTTCAGAAGCTATGATTTCCTGCGCAGTGAGGTTCTCATCTGCGCCGGATTGCGGAATAGCGAGTTGCGCACCGGCTCCGAGCATGGAAAGCAGCGTGGCATTCCCAAAGATCCGTAGAAAGTGGTTGTCCACTCGATCGTTGAAACCTGCATATCCCGCTTGATCGAGGCCGACCATTCCGTCAAGGTCCAGCGTCGAATCGTCCGGGAATTGAATGCGGTGCCACACGGTCATGACGCGCTTTTGTCCCATGGCGACGTGGTGATCGTAGATACCGACCAGTTTGGAGCCCCGCGGTATCAGTACGTGGCGTCCGCTGCGAGAATCCCGAACGTCGTGGCTGACTTGGGCCAGCACTTCTCCTGGCAAGTCCGAATTGATCCCGCCGATAAGGACTGCTGGGATTAGACTACCGACGCGCAAGATATACGGTGAGATAGCAGGGCGACGAGGTTCGCTGCTGTAACCGTAATGTCGTTTAGTTCGTTTAAAAAGGTCCTTTCGCTCGCGCAAATTGGGGTCGGCAGTGTCTCCCGGAAACATCGCCGCAGGAGTTATCGTCGGCGCATTCAAGGCTCCAAGATCGCTTGTTTGGGCGGTTATGGCACCTTCCGATGACCGATATAGCTCACCCATTGGAACTGTCGTGGGCGCTAAGGTGGCGTCATATGCCAGTCTATTTTGTTCTTCCGAGAACGGATCGGGCGGATCTGTGTGCTGTAGGGAAGGGGCATGGTGCTCAGGCTCAAGCGACTGTGGAAGGTCCGCCATCTCGGCGAAGGGTGCGGGATCCTCTTGGTAGTTGCGAAACAATTCTTGGGCAACTTGCTCAGGGACAACTGGATCGACTTGTCCACCTAATCCAACTCCGGCTTCCTCGGCTGTTTGTTGGTGGCGTTGGTAAAAGGCAACAAAAAGTGCGGCTGCAATAATCACGCAAATGACGGTGGTTGTTACCAACGGTAGACGATTGATCCGTTGAACGCCGGCCACCGATTCGGAGTCGGGAGAAGATGGAATCGATGCGGTGTTCACGTGCGTACCACCAACGTCCGAATCGCCCCGCCCGCCGGGGTTAATCGTCCATCCTGATCGGTCAGATAAAGTCGATCAGCACACCATTCTTGACTGATACATATCCCAGCACGGTAACCGGATCGTCCAAGCGCATCGATGACGTAGGTTAGTGGCAAGGGTGCTTGCAAGGTCTCAGACTCGGCCTCCCCTGACTGTATAGCAAAGCCTTTCTGCCGTAGCACCCGCTCTAACTCCCAGCCGAAGGTCGGGTTGTCCTGGTTTCGTGATAGAAACCCTGAGATGACGTTGGCCCGAAACGTGAATGCTGGCGGTGCGATTTCCAATGTGGTTTTGGCCGGGGCGTATACCAAGGCCAGCGATTGAGCTAAATCTTCGGCGATCTGCCGGTATTGCCATTGATACCCCCCTGTAGCCTCGTAGCTGGCCGCTGAGGGCTCCCTGTGCTGCCATGATGTTGCGCACCCACCCAACATGCCGGAAGTCAGCAGAAGGCCGCTTAGGGCGGCTGCCGACATCAATCTAGCCATGGGAATACCTCCGCGGTGGTTCTCGATTTACGTGCAACCGTTACGCGCTCTTGATTACGCCCAACGCCAAGGACGAGGACAGCACGATCGAAGACTCGATCAACGATGTAGCGGTCGGATTGAATCCGATAATTCACGAGTACGTCTCCCTGTGGGCTCTGTACAAGCAACGTCGGTGTTTCGCCTTGATGAATACCTGGTCCCATGTGAAGGATCGTAAGTTTGCCGTTGTTATAAACGCGCCGAGGACGCCAAGTGCAGCTTGAGCATCCGTTGATGGTGTAGTCGAAATCCAGCGTGGAAATATCTTCTTCGGTCTCCGGTAACCGGCGTCGTTCTTCGGCTTGCGCTCGTTCTTCGTAGTACTCCGACCAAGCCTCCGAAACCTCGTCCGGGTAGTGGAACGCGACCAGTGGCATCGATCCGGTTTCTTGGGAAACTAGCCTCATGTGGTAGCTGCGCCGATCAGTCACGAGTGCTAGAGAGGTCTCAAGCCCCGGCGCTAATGGTTTGAGTACGACGTGCGTTGTTTCGTTCGCGCCGACCGTGGGTTTCACCTGCCACCGGATCGAATCGCCAATGTGCATACCGTCGCGTTTGATGCGCTCACCCGGCTGTAGGGCGACCAGGCACAGATCCAGCGGTGCACAGGTGATCGTTGCGGAGGGATCTCCATGGAGATAGATCACTTGACCGTTGTGCTTTAAGGGATAAGCACTCAACGGTTTCAATGTCGGACTTGAAAGCGCAGAACTGTTGGTTGCTTGGATTAAAAGGGCAGCAAATAGAAAGGCACGTCTAATCATCTTCGGCTCCGATCAGGTCGCGGGACCAGTTGAAATCTAGGACGTACAATCCAAGCGGATTGAGCAATAGGGTTTCCTCGCGCACTTCCTCTCCGACCTGGACAGTTGCAATACCGGCCATCCGAGCGGATGAGATGGCCCTCCCTCCGCGTCCGTAAGATTTTTCCTGCCATTCGATCCGCCAGCTGTTAGCGGATAGCGGTAAGATTTGAGAAATTTCGACCACCACAGTCTCGTCGTCGCGTAACGGTGAATGGTCTTCATGGAACTTGGTTATTCTTTGGTAGGCCGGATGCTGGCGGCTTAAATACGAGTAGGCGCGGGTAAACGCGCGTCGTTGTAACGCCTTATCGGTTACAACCTCCCGCACATCCTTGACGAACTGGGCGAGCTGCGCGCGAACGACCCGGGTTTTCAGTTGTGATGGAAGTCCCTGGTTGGCTAAGGCAACGTGCGTCGGTAATCCGCTACGATCTAGCTCGACAACGTAGGGGACTAGCGTATTTTGGCTCGCAAGATAGATAGCGCCCACAGCTAGCACCAAGCACACGGAAAGGGCCAAGAGTGCGGCGAGTCGCCAGGTTTTAGCCGCTACCGCCAAATTCCCATAACGTTCATTCCATTCCTGGCGTGCGGCCAGGTATGGATTTTCACTTTGTGTCTTTGGTGCCATGTTTCGCTACGGCCTGTTGTTCGGTCATTAACTGTGCAGCTCGAATGTGCTCGGCTAGCTTTGGGTTCACGCTGCTGACTTTGGCCGATTTGTCTGCTCCGTCGCTAAAAGCGCTCGATGGTGTGCTACTGAACTACTTGCCATCCAAGTCTTCTGCGGCCATGGCGGCCATCTCGGCCCGATGAAGATCCATTGGAGCTGGAGACAGCTGGTCTTCCGCAGCCATGGCGGTTATCTCGGCTTGATAGGCTGAGAGCGGCGAATCTCCCCAGTGTGGATCTGTACTGCCGAGCGCGCTGGATGCTGCATCGCCTGAAATACTCGATGCTGCGCTACCTAAACTGTCCAAAGGCCCACCGCCGGGCTTTTCGTCCAAAGAGGCCTGCTTTTCTGCCTCTACCTTTGCGGCATGAACCATCTGCGCTAGTTTTGATTCGCTCCGAATGCCCTGGCCCATGGATTTGAGTGCCCCCTGGCTTAGATTCTTAGCCGTTTGCCCGATCTTCTCCGCAGTCTTGAGGCCGGGTGCCGCATACGCGCCAAGGTTGCTTGCCGTCAGGCCGCCGCTTGCGGTTCGCCCCGAAATTTGGGTATTAGCGAGTTTCATGGCATCTCGGACGGCAGCGAAGCTACTGGCTACTTGCTTCGCGATGGCCGATGCCCCGGCAGCTGTACCCGCAGCAACAGCTCCGGCTCCCGCAGCAACGGCCATGAACGAGCCTGCGCCCGAGTTGAGCGATGAGCCGTTCACTACGCCTTGTACGATGTTTGGGAGCATCCATACCAATACCACCAGTAATAGTAAGACGCTGATTAGAGAAAATACGTTTCCGATTGCCCCCCAATTCGAAGTTCCGAGTGCCCACCCATAGATCAACTGTTCGCCTAGACCTACGATCAATAGAGTCGCAAACAGTTTCATCCCAACGCTTATACAATAGGTGATGTAACGCATCGCGTAATCGTTTGTCCAAGGGTTGCCGCCGAAGCCAAGCAAAATAACGCCGGCTGCGGTTACGAAATAAGTCTCGCAGAAAACCAGCAGCACGAAAGCGGCTATTAGCCCGTAGAGGAGCACGATTGGAATAGACAGGAGAGAATAGACAAATACCGATGCCCAACCCGTGGCCGAGTTGTAGATGGCTACGGATAAGTCCCCCCCTCGTTCCAAAATTAGAGTCGGGCTAATGTCGGCGGCATTTATGCCACCCGAAGACCCAGCGGCTAGATTTGCTAACCCAGCGAAACCCTCAATTAATGCTGTTGACCAAGGTCCGGCGTTTTGAATCAGGGCTAGGAAGAAACCGACGAAAAGAACCATGCGGATAAGTTCGACGACGAACTCTTGGAAGTCCGCATTTTGGAGTATCAGCAGCCCGAATTTCCAAACCAGCGAGATTGTCGCCAATGCGATCAAAAGCCATGTTGCGGCTTGCTGTAAAGGTCCGATCCATTGAGTTGATGCGGTATGGAACGCTTCTACCAGTGATGGAGCAGGAGTAGCTTCGGCATTGCTGGCGACCCCGCAAGCAAATATAAAAATAGCTGCCACAACCCACGTAGATCGTGACGTACTACGCGCAAGGTAAAGTCGTTCCATATCACAGACGGAGAATGGCTTGGTCAGAAGGGGAGGTGGTTTTTTCTGAGTTGTTCATGGTCCCTCGGTGGGGNAGGTGCGAGAAGTCGTTTTAGTGTTTCATCTTCGGCATCCTTGGCTGCACTTAACGCCTCAATCTGGGCCGCCATAGCTTCTACCTGCGGGCAAGATAGCGAGCGGTCCATTACGAGGTACGTACCTATGGCCCCGAGGATCGCAGAACCTAACAAAGCACTTAGGACCAAAGGCTTTTTAAACGGGGTTTGTTTCATGAGTGCTCCTGTACTACTGGAAAGGTAGGTGGTTTATTCGTAACTGGTCATGATCTGCTCGTGAGGTTGGTGCCAACAACCGCTGCAACGTCGCATCCTCCAACGCCTGCCGGTCCAATTGGACGGCACTATAATTTCCTTGGATCTGCACCTGAGACATCAGCAATTGGCGCAGCTTTTGCAGTTGGGAGACTTGGTGCGAGGCGATCAGCGATCCGGCTTGCAATGCTTGCTGCGTACCTTGGGCCGACATCAGTTGGTCCTCTAGTTGCCGCACCGTAGCCGTCTCGGATTGGAATTGCTGAGCCTGCAAACCAGCCGCACGTAAGGAACCACGAATGGAATCGTGGCCATGCCGGGTCCAATCGCGATAGAGGTCGGCATAGGTTTGCCAATTCTCACCAGTCCGTGGGTTGTCCAGGTGATGCTCGAAGCCCTGATAAGCCGCTCGGAATTTCTCGTCTAGGTCCGCTGCACTGTAGGCAATCGCCTCGCCTTGCTTCGCTATCGTGTCTAGCTGCAATAGGGCAGCTTGCACTCCCTGCCGATCCCATTTACTCAGACGCTTCGCGTTTTTGAGCATCCGCCGATACTGGTCGATGGCGTATTTCAGCTGCTGTGCGCGTTGTATCGCTGCCTCTGCTTGAAGGATGGCCGTGGAAACGCCGGCGAGAGCTTCCGCGACGACCTTTTTAGCTATCTTCCTAATCCGACCTCCGAGACCCGCTGCTGCGTCTTGGCTGAACCCAGGTACGGTGTTTTCTGGGATCAGGAACACCGGGGGGAATAGCAGGCAGAGCACCAGCGCACCTTGGAGAATCCATCTACGTTTCATGCCTGCATTCCTCGTTCTTTTATCCAAACGAATGGCCACTGCGCTCCGTGTTGGGATACCAATTCGCGCACCTGCGTAAGCTCTTCCTTGCTCGATGCTCCGGTAAAAGAGAGCGCGAGTGGCCCAAGATTGAAATCGACGCACCGCCGACCATCGCTTGAGGCGACGAAGTACTGACGTTTAGCACGCATACTGGCGATAAGCTTGATCTCAGTCTCGTTACATCCAAGCGTGCGATACAACGGTTGCTGCTCTTCTCGATTTGCTTCGACGTTCGCCAGGAAGATTTTGGTGGGGCAACTCTCGGCTAGAACATCCAAGATGCCGGAGTTGGCAGCATCTGAGAGGCTCTGCGTCGCCAGAACTACTGCACAGTTCGCTTTCCTCAGTACCTTCAACCACTCTCGAATCTTCTCTCGGAAAACAGCATGGCCGAGCATCAGCCATGCTTCGTCCAGGATTAGGAGCGCCGGCTGGCCTTTCAGTTGGCGCTCGATAACGTGGAACAGATAGAGCAATACCGGCAATCGCACTCGATCCGAACGGTGCATCAAAGCTTCGATCTCGAAGCATGACCACGAGCCCACGGACAGATCGTCTTGCTCGGCATCGAGCAGCTGTCCCAACGCACCGGAGACCGTGTATTCGGTGAGTGCGTGTTTCATCTTCCGATGCTGCAAGGTGCTTTGCAGGTTATTCAGCGTGCGAGGAACCTGCCCGTCTCGGAGTAGGCATAGGGCTCGGTGCAACTCGTTACGGTGCTCTGGTTTCATCTCTAGCCCCTGTAGGGCCAGTAAGCTTCCTAACCAAATCCTCCGCCCAGCCGAGCTCCCCCGGCTGATCAATCTGCATCAATGGGGCGAAACACAGATCGGATTCCTCGCTATCGCCTGCCAGATTGAAATGCTGACCGCTGACGGCAAGCGGAAATGGCTCCAAACTAGACCCCTTATCGAAGGCGAATACCGTAGCTTCGGGGTAACGTCGGAATTGTGCGGCGATTAACGCCAAGGCAGTCGATTTACCGGAACCTGTAGGCCCGAACATAAGTGTGTGCCCAAGGTCTCCGGTGTGGAGGTTGAGCCGGAAAGGTGTGCTGCCTTCGGTCGCCGCATAGAGCAGTGGTGGACTATTGGGCGGGTAGAACGGACACGGCGCGCGATCCTTACCTGCCCAAACTGCCGATAGTGGTAGGAGGTCGGCGAGATTCAGTGTGTGCAGCATGGGGAGACGGAGGTTCTGGTTGGCATGGCCTGGGAGAGAACCCAAGAATGCCTCGACCGTATTGACGGTTTCGAGCCGAGCCGTAAATCCCAGGTTATTGACCACGCGCTGTACCTGACGGGCGCAGTAAGACAATTGCTCCGAGTCTTGGCCTTCGAGCACCACCACGCTCGTGTAGTGGCCGAAGCCGACCAGGCCAGAGCTAGATTCCGCTAGGGCGGAGTCCGTTTCGCCGATCATCCGCGCGGCATCTTGATTGATTGCGCCTGTTGAAGAATTGCTATTTAAAAGCTGATCGATAAATCCTCGAATCTTCTGTTGCCACTTCCGGCGATGTGCACGCATACGTGCCTGCGCATCGACCGCATCCATGAAGATGAAACGTGTGCTCCAACGATACCGGATCGGCAACTGGTCAAGTGCCGCCAACATTCCTGGATGGGACTCCGGCGGGAAGCCGTCAATCGCTACCGTCTGAATCAACCGTTCACCTAGCCGCGGAACAATCCCCGGCCGGAACTCTTGAGCGCCGATTACCGCATCCAGATACATCGGGATAGGCGGCAGGTTCACCGGATGGTCTTTACCTGTTGCCAATCGGTTTAGGTATTGCAACAGGCGGTCTTGTGTATGGTCGTATCCAAACTCATCGACCACTCGATGCCCTCGCATCCGTTCGAGCCGAAGCGTACCGGATAGCCGATCTTCAATCTCGTTCAATGCCGATTGGAACTCTCGGAGTATTCGATCACCAATCGATTTCTCGGACACTTTCGAGTCGGTCCCGTTCTCGCTGAAAAATAGCCGTGTGAGCTTGCTCTGTAGCAACAACGGCGGCAGGAACGTCAGTACGAGTCCGTAAGTGCTCTCGTAATGGGCACCTTCTTCCTGAAATTGCAGCCGGCGTTCCTCATCGATCAGTTTACTGACTGGATCGGGGAACGCGCTTTCATGCGGTTCTGGGTATCCGCACGCTTCTTCACGAATAACATCCTGGTGCAGCATCCACTCCGTGCCCAGCCTAGAAAGCGCGCTGCTCACAAGACTACTGACATGGTTTCGTTCTGCCACAGGTACCGTGGCTAAATCTTCCCCACGATAGAACCACCCAGCCAATAAGCTTCCGTCCTTGTTGAGGATCACGCCGTCCTCGATGACTGACCCCCAGTTCAACAGGTCAGGAAAGTCCGGTGAACGGTCTCGATAAATTTTCAACGGCACCATTTTCGCCACGATCTTATTTCTTCCTTTTGTGAGGGAGACGGCTGGCGAAAATCGTCCCGTGCGCTGGGTAGTACTTTCGATAGCGAGTATGCCGGAGATAAACTGCGCTCAACATCGGATCGACCTTCGCCATGGCCCGTAATGCAGCTATTCCTCCGAACCACAGGAGGACACCAAACCACGCAGCAAACCAGGACATAGCGACAATTATCAGCAGTGTGCTGATTAGGCTCACCAGTAGGAATAGCCGTCGCTCGCATCCGAACAACAAATCTGGTCGGTTCAGCGCGGCGTGGATAGGAACTCGCCGTAATTCGTTGTCCATTACGGAATCACTGCGCCTGGCGTTCCGAAAAGCGTTGTAAGCATCGTAGAGGCTGCAAAGATTATGCTGACTACTAACGCCAACATAAGGAGCCGACGAACAAAATCTGAAAATTCACTGCCGAAAATCAGGGCCACACCGGCGACGGTGACGCCTATTAAAGCGACCGCCATGGCTACTGGTCCGGTGAGGGAATTTCTGATTTTCTCTAACGGGCTTTCCCACGGCAGGCTTTGAGCCGTTCCGGCAAACGCCGGCTCAGCCAGGATCAGTAGAGCCGCAGCGAGCAATCCCAATAAAATGAGGTTGGCTTTCATTGTTACGCTCATGTATTACTCCACGTGGGTTTAAATCGTCGTTTGAGTTAAATGGTTAAATCCAGGCAATACGAATCGTCACGGAAGCCATTTACCGTGATTGCCTCCTTTACCTTACGTTGACTGCCATCGCGTTCGATAAAAAGCGCGAGATCGACCGCTTCCGCGATCAAGGCGCGCATATCCTTTTGTGATCCCAACTCAGCAACCAGTTGCTCAAGCCGGATTAACCCGGCCTGCGCGCTGTTCGCGTGCACCGTGGCAACGCCTCCTGGATGACCTGTGTTCCAGGCTTTCAGCAACGCCAAGGCTTCCGCGCCACGGACTTCACCTACCACGATGCGATCCGGGCGGAGTCGCATGGTTGCTCGTAGCAAGCGTTCCATACTCACATCGACGGTCGAGCGGAGAATGACTGCATTCTCTGACCGGCACCGGATTTCTGCGGTGTCCTCGATGATGACTAGCCTGTCTTCGGAGTGGACAGCAGCAATTCCATCGATAATCGCATTCGTGAGCGTTGTTTTCCCCGAGCCGGTACCGCCAACCACCAGAATGTTTTCGTACTGCGAGATCGCACACATGATGCGTTCCCTTTGACGCTGATCCATGATGCCTTTCCGCACATACTCATCCAGCGTGAAGATCGTCGGCGGTTTCTTGCGAATCGTGAACGCTGGACTACTCACTACTGGTGGGAGCAAGCCCTCGAACCGGCTGCCGTCTAGTGGGAACTCGCCTTCGACGATTGGCGTTTCGCGTGTTGCGACGACACCGAGCGAATCCGCGACGGTCCCGATCAAGGCTTCGGCGTTGAGTGGCAGCATCCGACCGATCTCTGCCATGCCCTCGCCCATGAATTCAGCCCATAGGCGGCCATCTGGGTTCAGCAAGATTTCGATCACATCAGGTGTTTCCAGCGCGCGGAGGACCTCAGGCCCGGCCTCGATGCGGAGCTTTTGTAGGCGGCGCTGGTGGGTTTGGTTTGCCATAATATTTTAAGATAGTACAAAATAACTATTTTTTGAAGGCGGCGAAAAATTTCTTTCGTCTAAGGAGCAAGAAATGGCCGAATCCATAACTAAAGCCCTAGAATCCCTTAAACAAACTCTCGATGAGAGCCGCTTACGGGAAAAGCCACACAGTGTCGGGGAGGCACAAATTCACCCATGGCCAAAAACCATGCGTGGCGTACCGAACAGTGTCCTGCGGGGCGCCCTTTTCTCAGCAATCCAAGGAAAGTACCGGCGATACTTGAAGCGCGCGTTGCTGGCTTCCCAGAATGGCATCCAAATCCATTTCACCGGCTGGCAACTCGATCAGTCTGACTTGGATGTATGGGAACAAGCTCTACACCTTGCCCGGAAGCATCCGCTGGGGACTCAGTGTGATTTCACCGCGCACGCCTTCTTGAAAGCCCTCAGGCGCAACAACGGCAAGACGCAGCACGAATGGCTCAAGGAAGTCTTCGTCAGGCTAACCGGGGCCGTTATAGAAGTTACCCACGACAACCGAACCTATTTCGGCGCACTCATCGAGGGGGGCACCCGCGACGAACTTACCGGGCGCTATGAAATCACTCTCAATCCCAAGCTCTCGAAACTCTATCAAGCAGGATGGACCGCCATTGATTGGGAACAGCGCCAACAGCTACGACGCAAACCGCTTGCGCTTTGGCTACACGGATTTTTAGCCACGCACGCTAAGCCTTATCCTTTAAAAGTCGAAAGTCTGATGGCTTGGAGCGGTAGCCGTATAAAGGAAACCCGGCAGTTCAAATATAAATTGAAGGCGGCCTTGAATGAGTTGGAGTGTGTAGGAGCAATAATTGGCTACAAGTTTATCCATAACCTCGTTACTATTAACCGTATACCTAGTAACGTGCAGAAACATCACTTTAGCCTCACTAACCCAAAAAAACAGCGATCGGAGGCACGGCATACGGGTGACGGAGGCACGGCATACGGGTGACGGAGGCACGGCATACGGGTGACGGAGGCACGGCATACGGGTGACGGAGGCACGGCATACGGGTGACGGAGGCACCCAAAATTACGATAATTTTAATATATTTTTCAATAAGTTACAACCAACCCCGTTTTTTGCTAATACCTTCTTAATACATTTATAATCCGCACACGACCTGTGGATAACACGATCATATAACCGCGATGAAAAACCCAAAAAAAAATCAAAAATCACAAAGGAGAACCAATTTTTTTCCAGAACGCTAAAAAAGCTCCGGCTGCAAGCAGGTCTCTCCCAAACCCAGCTCTCCTACAAAACAGGCATTTCTATTAGCTCCATCTCACGGTGGGAAACCGATCCATCTGCCAAAGCATCAAAAAGAAGCCTGCAAAAACTTGCCAAAATATTCAACGTCTCAATCAAAGAACTTCATCAAGCCATAAGCTCTTCCAGAAAAACAAAGCAACTTATCCCAAGCAAGTTAAGAGAGGCAAGGTTACAAAAGAGGCTCACACAAAAAATGCTTGCGGATAAAACAAATCTCCCCACCCCCTACATCTCTCATTTAGAACGTAACCCATTCGCTTACGCAAAACCTGAAATCCTGCAAGAAATTTCCCAAGCACTAGAGAGACCAATAAGTGAGTTCTGGGACGAACCTCACACAGACGACGATCTTTCCAAAGATGAACAAACATTCCTCAGAGCTTACAAACGGTTCCACAAAGACAATCGATCCAAATTAGTAAAGAAATTACAAGAAATCGAAGAAGAGGATAACAGGACAGAGGACCATAAAACCAAATCCCCGCCTAGCACCTGAGACACCAGGAGCTATCACGGGAAACTCAACCACCAATCCCGGGTACCAAGCGAGAAGCCACAGTTCATCTCGTGGGGCACGCTCAAGGAACAATTTGGATCCGGGCTTAGCGACATAGATAATTTCAAGCGAAAGTTTCGTACCGCCGCGGTTCAGGTTCTCGCTCACTACCCTTCCGCTAAGGTCGAACGCAACGGACGCGGCCTAACCATTTACAACAGCCCACCTCCAGTGAGGAAACGCATGGTCCTGGTTCAAGATCGACGCTGACCCGGCACGCAGAAACGTCACCTCAAGTCCCCCACAGAGCACGGCATACGAGATAGGAAAGTTACGGCTACTTTGTACGGAAAGTTACGGCTACTCCTTATATATACCGATAGTTATCCGATAGTTCTCCGCTATTAACCAGACCACAACTGTGGAAAACTCAAAGAGTCTCCGCGTGGAAAACCGTGGAAATCGCTACGCGAGCGTGTGGATACTTGCAAGCAAGTACCCACACTTTCCCCCTGGTTTACCACCCATCGACTCACCGCCCACAGTAGCTGCTGGAGGTTCTTTCGGAGAGACAACAATTTTCATTTTTCAATCAGAGATAGAAGCCTTAGGCCTAGGAGCGACAGAGAGGCCGTAGACGAGCTTTAACATGGTGCGGAATAGTTGGGGTTAGGGTGGGGCCTGAAAGCCCGCCAGAGAGGCGCTGAGATCTCTTGGGAGCAGACTGGGGTTGAGCAGGCATGCTGATCGCGCATAAAGTCGCGCTCGCACCCAATAACGTACAACGCAGCTATCTTGCCCGTGCGGCGGGAACGGCGCGTTTTGCGTATAACTGGGCCTTAGCCGAGTGGCGGCGGCAATACGAGGCTTGGAAGACCGACAATAGCCTTTCCAAGCCAACCCAATATGCATTGCGCCGTCAGCTAAACGCCATCAAACGCGACCAGTTTCCGTGGATGCTGGAAGTGACCAAGAATGCTCCTCAGATGGCGATTATCCAGCTGGGCGTTGCTTTCAAGAATTTCTTCAGCGGACGCGCCCGCTATCCCCAATTCCGCAAAAAGGCATTTGTGATCGCTTCACGCTGACCAACGACCAGTTCCACATCGACGGTTGCCGCATCCGCTTTCCCAAGCTCGGCTGGGTACGGATGCGCGAATCGCTACGTTTCGCTGGCAACATCAAGTCGGGCACGGTTTCCCGCGTGGCGGATCGCTAGTTTGTCAGCATTACCGTGGATACACCCAATTCGCCTCCTGTCCACGCTGAAAACCAAGGCGTGGCAGGGGTGGATCTCGGTGTTTCCGCACTGGCGACACTATCAACGGGAGAGGTTGTCCCAGGTCCCAAGGCACATACCGCGCTTTTGACAAGGTTGCGCCGTCTCTCACGGGGATTAAGCCGGAAGCAGTTGAAATCCCGCAATCGTGAGAAGGCCCGGCGGAAGCTAGCCCGGCTACATGCCAGAATTTCCAATATCCGCGCGGACGCGCTTCACAAGCTGACCACGGATTTAGCGCGGCGGTTCCCCCTGATTGGCATCGAGGACCTGAACGTCAAGGGCATGATGCGAAATCATCATCTGGCCCGTTCAATCGCCGACATGAGTTTTTACGAGTTTCGCCGCCAGCTGGAATATAAGGCAGCGATGCGTGGTGGCCGGATTGCCGTTGCTGATCGCTGGTACCCCAGCAGCAAGCTCTGTTCCGTTTGCCGCAGCTATACGGAAAAGTTGACTCTGGGCACGCGGCAATGGACGTGTTCGAGTTGTGGCTCCAAGCATAACAGAGACGTGAATGCAGCGATCAACCTGAAGAATTTGGCGGTGAGTTCCACCGTGTCAGCCTGTGGAGAGGAAGGCGCTGGCAGCGATCTTATGACCGTTGTGAAACCGGCCTCGATGAAGCAGGAAATCAGCGCAATAGCCACCTATGGATAGATTTGAGTAAGTCTGATGGAACGGGCAACGCCACCTTTGCAGGTGAGCCAACCAGGTAGAAGATAGCCTCGCTCGCATGCCACCTGAATAACTGGATTGTTAAGGTCGGGGCAAGCCGATACGAGTGTTCCACGCTTGATGACGCCAGGTGCTATTCGATAGAAGCCTAGCGGTAATGAGCCTGTGAGGTTGATTCGAAGGTTGGTGGAGGCCAGGAACGCTACGGCGGCCACGAGCAATAGAAACCATACGGCAAGTAAGCCCTGTAGCAAATTCATCAAATTGGTCGCCGCGTTCACGTCTCTGTTATGCTTGGAACCACAATGCGAACATGTCTATTGCCGCGTGCTCGGAGGCAAGTCCTCCGTGTACCCTATACCGGATGAACTGAGATGGCTAAATCGATTGCCTTATTCAATCACAAAGGCGGTGTTAGCAAAACAACGACGACATTCAATTTAGGTTGGGGATTAGCGGAGCTTGGCCACAAAGTGCTGGTTATCGATCTGGATCCTCAATGTAACCTCACTGGCCTTATTTTAGGGTATGCGGCGGTTGATGATGAAGAAATGGAGGTTTTTTATGGGAGCCGAGACAACCTAACCATGAAACCTATAGTAGAGGCTGCCATTAGAGGTACGGATGCCGATACGTTTGTAAAGGGGGAAAGTGGGAATATTTTCCCCACGAGTCATTCTAACTTGTATTTGCTCCCCGGCCATTTGACCCTTTCTGATCTTGATTCGCAGATTAGCATTTCTTTGAAGATAGCGTATGGGGTTCCGGCAACGCAAAATGTTCCCGCCGCTCTTCCTTGGATAATTCAGTCGCTTTCGCTAAACAAGGAAATTGATTATGTGCTTTATGATTTGAGTCCTAGCGTTAACGGATTGAATGAGGTTATCCTCATGTCGAGTGATTATTTCATTGTACCAACATCTCCCGACTATTTTTGCTTGCAAGCTGTAGGATCGCTTGAGAAAACAGTTTTGAAATGGCATGAAGAGATTCTCCGTTTTGTCAAAGATAACAAGCTTTCCATGCAGAGTTTTCCGATAAAGAATCAGCCAAAGTTTTTGGGTCTGGTTCAGCAGCGTTATCGGCCCAGGAAAGAAAAACCTGCTAAATCCTTTCAAAAATGGATTGACTCTATCAGGAATGATATTAATGAACGGTTCATCCCATCACTTAAAAATATTGGCTGTTTGACTAGCGAAGAAAAGATGAAGGAAATTTTGTCAGGCACCGAGTTAGAACCTTACGATCTAGCTCATGTGCCTGATTTCAACTCTTTAATCGCGATCAGCCAGCAAGTATCGAAACCAGTGTTTTCCTTGACTGACAAAGAAATTGCTCAGGTGGGAAAGGTCTTCGGCCATGCTGAGAAAACGATGTTAGAGAGCCGAGACAGCTTTAAGGATGTTTTTAGCGGTCTGTGTAAACGTGTGGAGCAGTTAACGACGTAGCTTTAGAAGAGGAAGGCGCTGGCGGCGATCTTATGACCGTTGTGAAACCGGCCTCGATGAAGCAGGAAATCAGCGCAATAGCTACCTATGGGTAGATTTGAGTAAGTCTGATGGAACGGCAACGAAGAGGTTAACGTAGGTTCTTCATAATCGCGTCTCTAACATTATCTGAGCTAACTCCTTCTTCAAACTCCAGCAATGGAATACCGACCTTTTGAAAGATCAGCCTTTTCACGGTATCTCTGGATTCCGCATTCCCTTGAAAATGCCCGCTTCCATGATACTCGATAGCGAGCTTTGGATACCCGATTGGATCGATAATCAGGAAATCTACACGTTTGCTATTGATTGAGCGAAAAGCTAAATTACTGGCGTAATCCTTATGCGGTTCGTTATATGTTCCTATGAAACTTCCAAGCGAAACCTCGGCCAATATGCGATATTTCTTTTCAAACGATTCAAGCGATTGTTCCAATATCGCATAGACCGCTCGAAATGATTCAGCGGTTATTGGCTTGCGGCTACGAAGAGTAACGTTTTCAATAAATTTTATCTGGTTCGAATAATCGCTGAGGTCCCGTTCCTGCGCTCGATTTTTCGCTGCCTGTTTGGCTTGCAAAAGTTGCTCAGCCTTCTGAGTCTGTTCGGCTAGCTGGCCCCGCAAAGTCTTCCGTTTACTGCGAGTCAAAATCCAAACGATAAAAGCTCCGAGCACTAACCCAGGTAGAAATTCCGGGTTACTTTCAACCCAATCAGAGAGCAACGCCATAGTGCTTTTCCGTTTTCAGGTCTGGCAAAGACCTAGATAGTAGCCGTTCCCCTGCAGGAAACTCCGGGTAAAGGCAGTTGCGGCGTAGCCTGCCCGTTTCTCGCACACTGAAACCTTGCCACGCTTCTCTGGTGTATTTATGCCAGCAAGCCTCAACTTGGTCACCTGTTTCAATCCTGGCCAGATAGCCACTTCTACCTGCACTGTATCCCCATCGATGATTCGGAGGACCCTCGCATTATACGGACCATAGGTTTCCTCCGCCTGTGCGCTAGCGATCAGCGCAAAGAGGATCAATGGAGCAATCAGCTTATATTTGAAGTTCATTTTGGTTTGATTTCAGGCTTATGGTTAGGCTCAGGAACCGCCACGATTTGCCTCAGTCCATACCTACGCACATACTCCGAAAAATACTCATAGCCAATCGAAATCAGCCCCTTTTCGTGAAGATACCCCCAAATTTCTTTGACGCTATACCCCGCGGAGATGGCGGCTCTAATTTCTTCCTTTAATACCAAGAATTCACGCTTACCTTTCCCGAATCGAGATTTTTTAGCCGAACTGACGGTCAGTTCTTTCAACAAATCCACAGGCAACTCCGGGACATAGGCTTCGAAATGTTCATTTCGATTCAAGCCTTCCACAGCAAGATCCTTCCTGTCAATTGAATTCTACTGGCCCCACAATATCCCAAGATATTGACAGAGATCTAAGGGACGAGCAGGATGTGCGTTTGCTGCACCGCCACTGCGTGTCGGTTGGCAAACGCGATCCTGCCTTATTCGCCTGCGGCTCAACGGTGGGGAGACCTATGAGAAGTGAAGTTCGACAACGCATCGACCGGATCATGGTGCGCGTCAGTCCCGGCGAAAAATTGGCTATCCGAGAACAGTCTAGCCGATACAGCCTGTCGGCTCCGGCATATCTTCGGAGCCTGGGTCTCGGCTTCGAGCCGAAAAGTACGATGGATCAACAAGTCATCGACCGTTTATCCAAATTGCACGGGGATCTCGGTCGGGTTGGCGGCTTGTTGAAACTGTCCCTCAACAACTCCACCACCAGCTTGGAGCATCATCAGAGTATCCGGGAGCTAATCAACCGACTGTCCGAGTTACGGCTAGAAATCAAGGAAACCGTCTCGCGGTTATGATTGCCAAGCGCGTCGAACGAAAGAGCGGGGCACGCTATTCTGCGCTGTTTAATTACCTGTCACGAAAGGATAAGGTCAGCGCGCTAGACCAGAAGGATCCTTCCGAGTGGGGCAGGGCGACCAATTGCAATTTCGACGAAATGGCATTGGCCGTCAAAGAGATCGAGACAACCCAAGCTCTGAATACACGCTCGACGATTGATCGTACCTACCATTTGGTCGTTTCATTTCCGAAGGGAGAAGTCCCAACGCAGGAACAAACCAAGGATATTGAGAACGAACTTTGCAAAGCCGTCGGATTAGGTGAGCACCAGCGCATTAGCGTGATCCACCGGGACACGGACAATTTCCACTTCCACGTGGCAATCAACAAGATCCATCCGGAAACTCGCCGGGCAATCGAGCCGTACTACGACAAATACAAGCTCGATACCGCCTGCGCCGAGTTGGAATTGAAGCACGGGCTGCAACGAGACAACCGCATCGACCGAGAGGCACACCAGGAAAAGCTGACACGTGGCCAGCAATCTGGGCGCGCCGGCGACCTAGAAGTTCACCAGGGACAGGCTTCTTTCAAACAGTGGGTAGCTGCTCGAAAGAACAGCATCACTTCGGAATTGAATCGTGCAGAAACTTGGGCGGATGCTCACCGAGCACTCGCCAAACGTGGAGTTTCTATCCGTCCGCGTGGGTCCGGTTTAGTGATTACGAATCCGGCAGGTGATGTTTTCGTCAAGGCCAGCGATTTGGGGAGGGATTTCGGGAAGGCAGGATTGGAGAAGCGATTAGGCGAATATCGAGCTCCGAATGATCGGTTACATTCGCCCAACGCACGTCGCGGCTATTCTAAGCCATCACAAAAAGCCAAGGAAGTAGCAAAGCCAAATGCGCTTTGGGAGTCCTACCAGCAGGAAACGAATCCGCTACGCGAAAAGCGTGCGCAATTGCTAGCGGACCTGAAAAAGCGGCGGGATGACGAAATCAAAAAGCAGAAGTTGGTCTATGAGAAAACCAAACTATCCGTCATCTTCGACCGAACCCTATCGCGCGAGCAGCGATCAGAGATCATCAGAAACCTAGGGATTCGCCGTGTAACGATAAGCCGCGAGGCTTACAAGAAGACTCGGGAAGAAAGAAAAGAAATCTTAACTGAAACAAAACTAAAAGGATGGGGCCAGTACGTGACCGAACAGGCCAAATCTGGGAACCGAGAAGCAATCGGGCATTCACGCCGGTTGGAACGCAGTCGGGACCGGAAACAACGTGAACACGAACAGGGGAGATAAAAATTTTTGTATCTGTGCTATTGCTAATAGTTACAATTCTACAAACATAAAAAAACCGGCCATTTAGCCGGTTTTTTTATGCTCAATAAAGAAAACCCGCCAGATGGCGGGTTTTCACGGTATACTTGGCCGATACAAGATCGATTCAGCAAGCCACTTCCAACTTACGATTGGCAGTGGCTTATTTACCTACTCAAGCTACACAACATGGCAGACGAATGAACATGTCACGTTGCCCTAAAGGGCAAGGGAAATTATACGTTTCCTTTTTCGCCGGTGCAATCGTTTGGTTCGGACGCCTGTCCATGGGAGACAAGCCATGTCCGGCCACATTTGCAGCTCCATTCCCGATACACGAACTCTCGCCGACCAACTCAATGCCCGTCCGGACGACGATGGATCGTGGGTAGCCGAATGTCCTGCCCACAACGATCGGTACCCGCTAAGCCTCTCGATCCAGACAGACAAAGACGGAAAAACCCTGGTTCAGTGCAAGGATGGCTGCGCCCAGGAAGCCGTCCTCGATGCGCTGAGACAACGGGGCTTGTGGCCGGAAAAACCGAAGGTAAACGCCAGCACGGCTAGCCAGCCGCCTGCTACCGGCGCGGTATCTTCACTGGCACCGGCTTTTTCCGCTTTTCAAACTTCTCCGTCTCGAACTTCCTTACCAAGTGCCGAAACGATTGCCTCTGCACTCGGTGGCCGGAAATCCGGCAATGGTTGGATTGCCCGCTGTCCGGCGCATGAGGATCACGATCCGAGCCTGTCGATTCAAGAAAAAGACGGAAAAATCCTGCTGCACTGCTTTGCCGGTTGTGGCCAGGATGCCGTCCTCAATGCCTTGAGACAACGGGGCTTGTGGACAGCAGAGCCGCAGGCAGACATCGGCAAGGCTCGCAAGCCGCAGGATGCCACCGGAACAGGTTCTCCGTTACCGTCTATCCCGCAAGCTGTCCGTTCGGCCCAATCGTTGTGGGAGCGGTACAGTCCGGTCTCGCCGAGCCATTCCTACCTGACGAAAAAAAAGATCGGCACGCATGGCGCGCGGGCCGT
>Ga0049114_1000029_pt1 | contig 43410 bp, 43 predicted proteins | sample WorMettanBELIZE2_FD_55211 | JGI IMG/M metagenome (GOLD analysis project Ga0049114, IMG submission 55211) | Marine gutless worms symbiont microbial communities from Max Planck institute for Marine Microbiology, Germany - Olavius tantulus BELIZE.2 | ecosystem: Host-associated > Annelida >... | reverse complement strand
GTCGATATTCATGGTATCTTCTCCTTTCTGGGAGAAGACCCTACACCACCACTTTGACAGATCCGGTCATTTTGGCCTTAAATTGGTACATAGTCCCGAACTTTTTTAGGTATTTTAAATTCTGAAAACCAAATCCATCAAAAAAACTTTCACTTCCAACGAGAGGCATATACCAAAGACTTGGTATACCGTCAGGGTTCTCTTTTATAGGAAGCTCAGTTTTCAGTTTATCGAGCAACTTTTTGGCTTTTTTGCTATCGGATATTTCACTTTCAAGTTCGTTGAGAGTTGGAAAGGAGACAGGAGGGCTGACAAAGAGGACAGGTTTGCACTGCTGTCTGGCCACCACTATTTCGTGTACGGTACCTACGCTGTATATATTGGTCGGGCAGTAGGCGACCACAAAGTCGCTGAGATCAACCATGCGCAGATCGATGTGGAGAGTCTCCCAGAATGAAGCCGCACACTCCCCCCTTGCTCGGATGCCTTCCTCGCTCGGATTGAAATTCCATTGTTTCCGTTTTTCAATGGATTTCAGATCCTCCTTGCCATATTCATGAAGTCCTCGTACCTCAGGTTTATTCCACGGATCGAAAACCTTGACTCCATAGCTTTCGAGGAACTGCTTAACTCGATTTCGCCACCCGAACTTTTTTTCCTTAGCACGAGAAGCAACGAAGTCCATTGGTCCGGAAAGATAGGCGCGCGCACCTTTCAAGTGGTTTTTAGCCATAATTCATCCTTCAGATAAGCAGCAGCTTGTCTTTCCCCAAGTGTTTGAGCTCTGAAATAAACACACGGAGCGCCTCGGCCGTAAGCATGACATCAACCAAGGCATTGTGCATCTGGTTTAGAAAGGCCTCCGAATAGGCAGAGCCGATATTGTGCCGCTCGACCAATGTTGCTAGGGTATGCCTGCGCTCCTGTGGGAATAACCGGCGAGAAAGCCAGAGCGTGTCCATGCAAAGAAAGTTTTCGTACTTTAGATTATTTCTTAATGAGGCCGTTTCGATGAACTTGACATCGAAACGGATGCCGTTGTGTGCAACAAGTATACGATCTCCCACAAATTCAAAGAACTCCTTCAAAATGGTGCTCTCTTTGGGAGCTTTTCGAACGAGCGTATTCGTAATGCCCGTTAGCTCGGTGATTTTGGCTGGAATATTAGAACCTGGATTTATGAAAGCGTTGAATATGTCTGGATCTTTTCGAAGGACTCGACTTGGATTAAGGTTTTTGATCCTGGTTTTTAACGGTCTGGGAACCCTGCCACCATTTATTTTTACGGCAGCGATCTGGATGATCCGGTTCTTGGTAGGACTCAACCCTGTGGTTTCGATGTCAAATACAACGTATTTGAGCTGGGCAAGTGTAGCAACTCCCAAAGGTCTCATACCGCTATCCCCCCGGTTTTGAATAACCCTCCAACTTGTAATGAAATTTCCATCCCTTAGCAACCTCGTTATGAAATTTCGCGACTTCAGGGTCATCCGTTTTGGGGTAAGAGCCCTCTTCGCCGAGTGTTTCGCTAAGCTCCCTCGCTTTCTTATCGATAGCATCAGACATCAGGTTTTCACCATTTTCAAGCAACCTGCTTACGATGAAGCCTGCCTCCAAGAGAAGCTTTACAAAATAGACTCCTTCGAGGGTCGGTTCTTTAACAGAAACCAGCATGGGATCATCTGCGTACTCTCCAAAGGTCGGTATGGATGAAGCGGCTGCGCTGGTAACATAAATACCGAAAACACCCAGCTTCCCGAACTCATAGGCCTGTGGCAGGGTGATCCCTCCTGCCCACAGACAGCGGATTCCCTTATCTCTGGCGTAACGATCCAGTTCTCTGATCTGGCCAATCGTGAAAATGCCTACCGGATCTTTTGAATTTTGTTTAAGAATCTTCCGCTGCCTGTCTTTATCCGCCGTATCGATCAGAACGACCTCGATTCGATGTTCTGAAATACAATCCAGCCAGGATTTCAAGGCCTTGGAAATCTGTGATTCGGAATAAACCCTGTCAGCACCAATGGCCGGGAAATCCACATAAAAAACAGGCGCCGCAGACCAGTCAGAAAACCACTGCTGGATATGGGAAACCACCTGTCCTGATTCTTCCATTGTAAGAGGAAACAGGCCGTATTTCCCCAGTTCCAGACCCATATTTCGTGCTGTCTGAAGTCCGCTCCAGACATGTCTCGCGACGGTACCGGGATCAACCTGGTTTTTCGGGGTGATTAAAACGCCTTTAGAGCGTGCATGTTCCATGATTCTGGATGCCTGGGCCGGACTGAAATAATCGAGAAGCCCGGGCATGGAAATCTTATTTTCAGAAGCCCAGCTTGGTATCCCCTGAACAGCTACCTCTTTGATTCCGACTGCGGAAGCCAGATCGATATTCTTGATGGCAACAGGAACTTTTGATCGACTTATGCTGACGGTGAACAACAGGCCGATCTGATGAGCGGCAGGTTCGCAGAACTTTCCCGTCTTCATTTCGTGTATGATGCCGGCTAATATCTGCTCTCGCCGCTTATAGCTGATACCTTTGGCGAAATGTATAAAAACTGTTAGTGGTTTGGCCTTACCATCGGGGGTGTTCCAAAACGGTTCGATAATTGATTTTGCTTTATCAATAACCGATGAGACAGCATCCGCTGTTTTCCCTGAATCGACCTCGATAATCGGTCGGAGTTTGAAATAGCGTAAATTCAGCCGGGTTCCGACATTGGTGGTTTTCAGAAGGCTTCCCTGGCATTCAAGAAGGATCTTGCGATACTCATCCGGGCCTACAGCCACTTCTCCGACGGCAGCCAAGCGTTCGGCATCAAGAGCGACGCCAATTTCCAATGGAGTTGGCCTTGATAGAACCTGAGCTTTAGGAGAACTTAGAGCGGCTCGTCGAAGAGTCGAGCCCGCGCTACCCTCATCGCTGACACCGAGAAACGGTCCGTGCAGATCATGCTGATAATGTTTTAGTGAAACAGGAGTCGGATCAGCCGATCCGCCTAAGACACGGATTGATTCTGCAACAATATCACGAAGGCTCTGTCCCTCCTCTCCCGAAAGGTTCTGCCCTTTCCTGTTGAGTCGCACAACGACATCATCAAAAAGGCGAGCGCCTTCACGCAGAGTATCCAGATAGAGACGATATTCTTTGTTTGAAGGCTCTACTGTATGGTTAGAGGTAAATTTTTTCAGCGCATTCTGGATTCGTGAAAGCTTTCGGCGCTCTGCAGCAAGCAGCATGCTGTGTTCCTCACGAACTTGTTTCGAATTTTGGTGGCGCTTTGATGTGACCAGAGGGAGTTTTTTCAGCGAATATATAGCCGGTCAGAACCTGCCCATCATGCTAGGATACGGCAAAATAGATGTGAGCCTAATCCTGCCACAATTAACTATCGAGCAATTAGCACCTAAAATAAAAAGGAGCAAGGTATTGGATTGTATGGAGGCACCTCAGAGCGATGGTTTATTTAAACCTCTACAAACTATTTTATTCCGATAGATTCTTTTTTTTAGCAGCAGCAACGGCTCTCCGAAGATCCGCAATGTGCCGTGCCGGATAAACGGCAGTGGGACAGACACGGCTGCACCCCAGTGCCCGCCGGCAGCGGCTTTCCCCGCGATCCCCACCAGCCAGCGCCAGCATGACTTCTCTTTTGCCTGGATATTTTAACATTTCCCGATGGATCGCCGCCAGGGCGGCAGGACCCAGGAAGGCGTCGTTTCCCTGAGACACCGGGCATACCGACAGGCACGACCCGCACTCGATACAATTTTCGAAACGGTGGAATGCTGGACTCTGTTGCCCGTCGTCATCAACCTGGGGCGATTCGGATGGACGCAGGTAGGACCATCTCTCGTCCAGGTCCCGAAAAAGGATTTCCGAATCCACCGCCAGATCTCCAATGACCGGGAAACCATTGAGCGGTTCCAGCGTAACCGGGGTCTGATTCAGTTCCCAGATGTTGGTCATACACGCCAGCCGCTCCGATCCGTTGACAAGGCAGGCACAGGTCCCGCAGGACGAATGGTGGCACGAGTGGCGGTACATGAGAGACGGGTCCTGGTCGAAGCGAATGGCCTCCAGACAATCCAGGACCGACATCTGTTCCGTCACGGCAAGGGAGTACGTATGAAACCGGGGCGGATCGATGACACCGGGTTTGTATCGTTTGATGCGAAATTGGACATTCTTTATGGCCGGCATGGTGTTTTCCCTTTAGAACGAAAGCCAGATTTCCGCTCCTATAACCGGAATTCTGATAGAATGTAGGAAGCAGCAGCATCGGAATCGGCATCGGGGTCGGTATCGGTATCGACCCAGCAGTTGGTCACACTGTTTCGATTCCGATTCCGATAGCGATCCCGTTACCGAGCATGCTAAAGGCCCTACCCATTGAATTGGGGAACGATAACCAAAATAAGGAATGCGCCCATTCATCCCCCTCCCTTTTAGTCCCTCCCCCCAGGGGAGGGAAATAATAAATTCCTCCCCCGTGATGGGGGAGGCTTGCCCTGTTTAATCCATGCTCCGCAGGGGTCGCCAAAGGCGGCATTAAACAGGGTAAAGTGGGGGTGATTGAATGGCCAAATTCCTCTTCTTTGGTTTTGTTTATCGATCCGCTTTTGATCGCATCTGCGGGAATCTGTTTCTATTTGGATCCAGAAAGCAATCAGTTGTCACAGTTTTGGGCGGGTACAGCCTGTCAGGTCGAAGCTAGTGCGAAGACCGATGCCCCGCCCTACGATACAATCCTGTGTGACACCATGTAGGGAAGGGCACCGTACCCGCCATGTTCTTTGAACAGGATAACAATTTGTGACGTCATTCTGACTTCCTGCATGGGTCCAAGGCCCCGTTTATAATTACAGTGCCAGTCGAAGAGTCTTGCATAGGAACGATGGTCATTCCGGACTTGATCCGGAATCCAGCTCCTTTTTGAGGTGCCATCTCTGGATGCCGGCCGCGCCGACATGACGGAGGAAACTCCCCGACTCCTCAAGTATAGATCGCTATTGTTGATAATACTGTCGCCAATGCAGCAGCTTCGTTTCCCGAGTCCGGCATGGAAGCGACCGACCGGTTTTTGCACAAACAAGGTCGGCGGTTTTCTCGGCCATGGCGCGCATGGTGGTGGCTTTGCCGCCGAATACTGAGATGAATCCCGCGACGCCGTCCCGGGATTCATGATCCATACACTCGAAATTGCGGGAGATTTTTGTCGGTTCTTCCGCCGGATTCTGGACCACGAGAGGACGTGCCGCGCTCCAGGCAGCATGTATCGGCGTTTCGCTGACTTTCGGGAGCAATTTCGAACACAATGTGACCATATTTTGAACGTGGTCCTGGGGGATGTCCAGCGGCTCCGGATCGTCAGTCAGCCAGACGGATGTCCCTAGAAGGGAGAGATTTCGCTGGGGTATAATGATGTCGCCTTCGCCGGCGGGCTGCAGGCGGTTTATGATCATATTGGTCAGACGGGCATCCAGGCTAACCATTACCCCCGGTGCCGGTTTTACCGGGATATGGATTCCAATCTGCTGAGCCACGATACCGGCCCAAGGTCCCGCGGCGTTAATGATGATGTCTCCTTTTAGCGTGTACTCGCGCTGATTGCGATGATCCAACACCCGAACCCCCTGCGCCCTGCCGCCCTGGACCCGGGTATGAAGGACTTCCGAGTAGGACCGGATGTCCGCCCCGTTGAACTTGGCGGTAGAGAAAAAGTGCATGGCCAGACGCCAGGCATCCATGGTGGCGTCCGGAACTTTAACCGCCGCAAGGACTGTTGGAGACAATTCCGGCTCCATCTGTCGTGCCAGGGATATCGGGATTTCCTCAGTCGGTATATCGGCCTGTCCGCAGGCATCGAAAAAGGCACCATGGTAAGACATGTCCTTCTCGTCCACTGCAATAAAGAGACCGTCGTTTTGCTCAAGCCCTTCCGGTGCGATGCGGCGCAGGATTTGGTTTTCGATCATGCATTCCCGGGCCGTTTCCACATCATGAAGGGCATAGCGCGCACCGCTGTGGAGCAACCCGTGATGCCTTCCGGTGGATCCGGACAGCAATTCGCCCTTTTCAAGCAGCGTTACCCGGAATCCCCGCAGAGTCAGATCATGGGCAATCGCACCGCCGATGCCGCCGCCAATGATGATAACATGTTCCATCTTTACCTGGGCTTTGGAAGTATTTGGGCAAATTTATAATCTTGTGTTTGTTGCAAAACTGTCATTGACCTGCCTGCTTAAATTCGAAGCACGAAATCCGAAACAATACCGAAAATAATAAACTCAAAATACCAAAAAAACAGATCTGTGCAGTCCACCTCTTTGCTGCTCTTTTTTTGGTCATTTGAATTTCGAATTCTTGCCCGCCTTAGGCGGGTGAATTTCGAGTTTCGATATTCGTATTTCGGATTTTTTCTATCTCATAGATACCGGCCTAAATCCTTAGCAACGAACAACGTTTACAATTCGATAGTTCACCTCATGAATCCGGTTCCATAGCCTGTTTAAGGATATCGATGATATCGGTTTTGCCCAAAGGCACCGGATTTCCTTTCATGCTGCTGGCATTCAACGCGTTTTCGGCGATTGTCGGCAGATCCGGCAGGGAAAGCCCTTCATAACGGGATAAGGATGGAATTCCCAGTTCACGTCGCAGCCCCCGGAACCACTGACTCCCTTGCCGGGCCGCTGCCATTGGCTCTCCGGTCACCATTCGACTTAACTCATCAAATCGTCTGAGAATGATTTCGCTGCCGTACTCGGATGACAGCAGGCGCCGGTTGGTTTCAAACACCAGAGGAAGCAGCCGGCCGCATATGGCGCCATGGGGTATCGGCGCCCAGCCGCCCAGGGGACCGGCAATGCCGTGCACGGCGCCCAGCCCGCCGTTGGCCAGGGCTAGACCGCTGAAGAGGCTGGCGATGGACATATCCGTGCGCGCATTTATATTGCTGCCGTCTCGTACGGCGGTGACAAGAGACCGGGCGCACCTTGGTAACCCTTCCCGGCAGAGGCCGTCTGTCAAGGGATTGGATTTGAGGGATAAAAACGCTTCGACCAGCTGTGTTAGGGCATCCATACCGGTTGTTGCCGTGATATCCGGCGGCAGGGAAATAGTCAGTTCCGGGTCGACAACGGCCAGGCGGGGGAGCATCAGCGGGCTGCGCAAGCTTACCTTGACCTTGTGAGATGGAACCTCCAGAACGGCATTGCGGGTCACTTCCGCACCCGTCCCTGCGGTGGTCGGGACCGCCACAAATGGGACAGGTGGATTTTTCAGCGGTCGTGCCTTGCCGATGACTTCCAGATAATCGGTTAGCGGATCCAGGTTGGTGATCATGGCAGCGATGGCCTTTCCGGTATCCATAGCGCTACCGCCGCCGATGGCCAAGACCATATCACAGCGATCATAGCGAGCCCGCTGCACGCCGTCTTCTACAATCTCTGTGGTCGGTTCTCCGGAAACCTGGAATCTAAGGAGATGAATTCCTTCTGACGAGAGACGGTCCAATATTGTGTCATACCGTCCGGTGCTGCTGCCGGTGACGATCAACGCTCGATTGCCGAGCGATGCGATTTCCGGCAAGGACGCTTTCAGGGTGCCCGGACCGAAAATGATGCGTGTTGCTGTGGCAAATTCGAACAACATGTTTCATTCTATACAATCTGATGTTGTGGATCGGGGCAAATACATTGGTTAAACTTGTTCACGGTCTCAGGTGTCAGGTGTCGGGTTTCAGCAGTGCATGGATTGTAGATTTCAGGACAAGCGGCTCTTCCTGAAACCTGAGCACTGACACCTGAACACTATCCGGGGAGGTCCGATTCAGGTCCTCCCCGGATCTTTACTCTATCCAGTTAAATGTCCGTCGCACGGCCTTCTGCCAGTATCGATAACCCTCCTCCCGGCTCGTTTCATCCATCTGTGGTTGCCAAGTGTGATCCACAGCCCAGTTGCTTCTCAATTCTTCCAGACCGGACCAAAAATTGACGGCCAGACCCGCCGCGTAGGCCGCTCCCAAGGCGGTGGTTTCGGTGACCTTTGGGCGGATGACCGGCACGTTGAGCGTATCCGCCTGGAACTGCATCAGCAGGTCGTTGGCAACCATCCCACCATCCACTTTGAGCTGGGTCAGATCGACCCCGGAGTCCTGATTCATGGCCTCGACGATATCACGGGTCTGATACGCGGTGGATTCCAGGACAGCCCGGGCCAAGTGACCCTTGTTCACATACCGTGTCAGGCCCACGATGGCGCCCCGTGCATCCGATCGCCAGTGGGGTGCGAACAATCCTGAAAAGGCAGGCACCACATAGGCGCCGGCGCTGTCATCGACGGTTCGGGCCAGGGTTTCAATCTCCGGAGCCGAGGCAATGAGCCCGAGATTGTCGCGGAGCCATTGCACGAGGGCGCCTGTGATGGCGATGGATCCCTCCAGGCAGAATACCGGTTTTTCTCCTCTGATTTGATACCCTACCGTTGTCAACAACCCTTTGGTGGAAGGTACCAGAGCGTTGCCCGTATTGAGAAGAAGGAAACACCCTGTCCCATAGGTATTTTTCGCTTCGCCGATATCGAAACAGGCCTGGCCGACCAGGGCCGCCTGTTGATCTCCGAGGGCGCCGCATACGGGAATGGTTGCGTTCAAAGGGCCCTCTTTCTGGGTATGCCCCCAGGTATTTTGATCGATGGACGGCACGATTCGGGGAAGTATTTGTGCGGGGATCCCCAGGATATCTAAAATTTCCTCGTCCCACTGAAGGGTGTTCAGATTCATCAGAAGCGTTCTGCTGGCATTGGTGACATCGGTCACATGGGCGCCCCCGTCCGGACCGCCCGTAAGCCACCAGATAATCCAGGTTTCGATGGTACCGAACAGGGCATTGCCGCTTTCCGAGGCCTCTCGCGCATCCGGCACGTTGTCCAATATCCATCGGACTTTTGGTCCGGAGAAATAGGTCGCGATGGGCAGGCCGGTCTTTTCACGAAAGCGATCCTGCCCGCCCTCTGAAGACAAACGTTTGCAGATTCCGTCTGTTCGGGTGCATTGCCATACAATGGCATTGGCGTATGGCATTCCGGTCTGTTTATCCCACATCACCGCTGTTTCACGCTGGTTGGTAATGCCGACGGCTACCAGGTCATTTCCGGATACGCCCGATTTCCCCAGCGCTCCCCGGATGACCGCCCGGGTGTTTTTCCAGATTTCCATCGGGTCGTGCTCCACCCATCCCGGTTTGGGGAAAATCTGTTCATGTTCCATCTGGTCCAACCCGATAACCCGACCGTCATGATCGAAGATGATGAACCGATTGCTGGTTGTGCCCAGATCCAGGGCTCCGATGTATTTTGCCATGATGTGCCTCCTTGAGGGAGTGTTTCAGACTATCCTGGGTATTTCATGAACGCGGTTCTCCAGAAAGTCCGATTTGGTTGGGTACGGCGTAACACGAAGATCACGAAGCACAAGAAGGTACCAAAATGAATTTGAACTATTTTTCTTCGTGATCTTTGTAGTGAAAATGTTCCTACCGGAGCTTTTTAGACAAGCGCATTCATGAAATATCCAGGCTAATGGATATTCTGCAAACACGACTTTACGGCGGCGTATGCCGTGGCGATGGCCAACCCGGAACCGCACTTCATGCGAATCCAGTCGGCATGGGCCAGTATGGAACCGGCCGCAAAAAGCTGTTGATACGCTGGTCGCCCTTGGGGATTCAGCGGGCGGAAGCTGTTATCGGTCTCGATCCCGGTCTGGTTGATGGCATGCCCCCGGTGATCCAGGAAATCGGTCCGGTGCCATTGGGTCCGGTCTTTCGGTTGAGTCACCGGAAGATCAAATAGGGTCTCACGAATACGCCGGCGATCTGCGACAAGACCCTGCCCGATAAACCGACCGGTGGCCAGTATGGCAGCTTTCGCATGTACGATCAATTCAGGATATTCGCTACCAATGTCACACGCAAACCGACCGGCGCGGTTTACTTGCGCCTTTAACACTTTTTTATGGTACAGGGTGCGCACACCGAGAGACGGCAGGGATCGAGCGAACGCATCGTTCAGGCGCAAGCCGGTAACGGCCGGGGGAAGGGTGGGGACCTCGAAGATCGGCACACCGAGTCGATTCCTCAGATCCTCAACCACTTCCGATATCCGATGGATCCCCAAAATTGCAGGAAAACCGACCCCCCTTGCATCACCGACAAGAGGTGCGATGTCTGCGGCCAGTTTTTCCCGATGATGCGGCTGCTGCAGCGAAAAAGCCATTTTCTCAGGATACTGGGAGACCGTTGGTTCCGGAAATGGTACGGTTGCTGCCCGTAGCTGAGGCCATCGATTACCGATGACGGCTCGGATCTGACGGGTGCTGAAACCTTTCATCCCCTCAAAATCGACCATAAGACATTTGCGCTTTTGCTGCCACGCCAGCACCCCGGGCCACATGCTCCCGGGTACGGCATAGGTGCGCTTGGTGGTACCGGCCGGCGTTATCACATCGACATTGCGATTTTTGTATCGGCGATAGGGCAACCCGGCGTCGGTTAAAAATGACAGGAATTCATGGAACGCTTTCTGAATACCGTCTGCAGATGTTTTGGCGTAAGGGTGATTCGGGACGTCATTGGATACGGCGGCCACAGCGGCCCAGGGATTCCGCCACAAACGCCCTTTTTCGATGGGATGCACACCCAGTACATCCAACAAACCACTGGCATAGATGATTTCGCCGGGTATTCCGACCTGAACAACGGATTTCCCCCGGTTGGCTGCAAACAGGGCAGCGGCCATCCCGGCCATCCCGGCGCCGATTACCAGGACATCGCAATCTATAGGATCCGACTGTGGCATGTTTTTATTCCAGGAAGGCCCGTGAGACGCATCATCCGGTTTCTGTTCGTATTCGAAAGTATTGCTACCGAGCATAGAATCCGGGAGAAAACGCCCGGCTTCGAATCGCGCCGTAAAAGGATCGACCGGTAGTATTTTTAGGTTTCGGGTTTCAGGTGTCAGCAGCAAATTGGGTTCAAATGTCAGTGTGCAGGTGTCAGGAAGAGCCGCTTGTCCTGAAATCTGAGATCCATGTACTGCTGACACCTGACCCCCGACACCTACGGTTTCTCCAATTCAAGACCGAGAAGCCCACACTGCATGGCCTCCTGAAGCTCTGCTTGAATTAGCGGTGCCCCCCACATGAGTGGTTTTTGCCCTCGCCACCGAGCGCTCAGAAATTGTTTGAGATCCGAAATACCCTGTCTGGCGTGAAAGATGCCCTGATCATAAAGGTAGGCAGTTACCCGCGAACTGCAAAAAGCACCCTGGCAGGGCCCCTTCCCCATACGGCTGCGTTTTCCAATGGTGACCAGGGACGGGCGGCCGTTTTGTTTCCGGATAGTCTCCACAATGTTGTCCACGACGCTTTTGGGTATCATTTCACATTCGCAAAGGAGGATGTCGTCGGAAGAACTTTTCTGAAACCAGTGGCGGGGAGCCCTCCCCGGCTCGGTCCATTTCCCATCGGCAGTGGCGGGAAGGGGCTCCGTGCCGGTCCGGCAGGGCGAATCGATACTCAGCCGTGAACAGATAAGATCTGCCGCTTTTTCAGCCATCAGGCGGAAGGTGGTGAGTTTGCCCCCTGTGACAGTCACAAAATTTTTCACGCCGTCTCCGGTGTGATCGATGAGGGCATAGCCGCGACTCACCCTGCGGTCATCTCCCGAAGTCGAAGTTTCTATCAACGGTCGGATGCCGGAATAGGCACGAATGTAACGGGTTCGCTCCAGGACCGGGATGATGGCCGCCCCTTCAGCGATGATTTGATCCACTTCCTCCACAGTTGACCGGAAGTTTTCCGGCGATTGAATTCGAACCGAAGTGGTCCCCAGGATGGACACCGTGCCGCCGGGAACCAGGATATCCCCGTCGGTGGGTTGTCGCAGGCGATTAATGACGCGCTGCGCAATTCTGGTTTGAGTCACCAGCAGGCTGCCCTTGGAATATATCATTCGGAGTGGAGAGCCTTCCAGGGCCATGGCTGCCACATTCCCGGACCAGGCACCGCCTGCATTGACGACTTCAGCCGCTTCGATGTGCATCGATTCACCGGACAGGGTGTCGACCACGCAAACCCGCTCGATCCGATTGTTTCGCCTTTCAAATTCGATGGCCCTCTTATAGGGCAAAAAGGTGGCTCCATGTGTTACCGCATCCGTTATGTTGTCGATGGACAATTTAAACGGATCGATGGATGCATCGTTGACCGAATACGCCGCTATGATCCGTTTCGTCAGTGACGGCTCCATCTCGAGCACCTCCGGGATCACCACCGGCGCCACGGGGATGCCATGTTTTTCACACAGATGCGGAAAATCCGCGACATATGCTTCATCATCGCCCTCTCGGGCGACAAAGAGACCGCCGGCATCGTCCACACACTGGGGCGCCAGTTTTTTTATCAGGCGGCTTTCCTGCTGGCATTCTCTTGCCGAAGCCGGATCGGAGGCCACATATCGCGCACCGCTGTGGAGGAGTCCGTGGTTTCCCCCGGAAGCACCGGCATTAAAATCACCCTTATCGATCAGGAGGCAGTCCACCCCGCGCAGGGATAGATCCCGGGCCAAGCCGGTTCCGGTGACACCGCTGCCGATGATAAGCACATGGGTTTTCATGGGTACATACTTAGGATGTGATGGATCGTTTTGTCCGGCCATTGCAATTGTCTGAATAAAAACTATATTCTTTCAAGCACGTCCTCGAAAATGGATTTTCGCTTGAGAAAATGAGCAGGCAATGGTATGGGAAATTCAACCGGGTTAAGGGCTGTAAAACGGCAAGATTGTCTTAAATTTTAGGCCTGAATGTCAACTTATCATAAGTAATTTTCATTATACAACAATTAATTCAAGCCTTTTATTCTAAAACGAACATATTGTTCCATCTTTCGAATGTGACCCTTTTCACCAGCTGTAACGTCCTTTGAGGTTCCCATCAGCAAGTCGGCCATTTCGTAAACCGAATCTAAAAACCTCAATCCAAGGAGGCACCATGCGTGATCGACAGGAAAAAATCACTCATCTGGTGCAATCCAGGGGTTTTGTTACGATCGATTTTCTGGCCGATGAATTCTGTGTCACACCCCAGACCATCCGCCGGGATATCAATATTCTCAGCGAAAAGGGCCTGGTCCGCCGATATCACGGTGGGGCCGGCATGGTGCCCAGCACCGAAAATGTGGCGTATACCAAGCGCAAGATCTTATGCCTGAAAGAGAAGCAGCAAATCGCGCAAATGGTCGCGGCCCACATTCCGGATCATGCCTCCTTACTCATTAATATCGGCACCACCACCGAAGAGATCGCCAAGGCGCTGTGCGATCATCGAGGCCTTCGGGTGATCACCAACAACCTTCATGTGACTGCAATCCTGAGTGGAAACGAGAACTTCGAGGTCATCGTGGCCGGAGGATTGGTCCGCCAGCGGGATGGCGGCATCATCGGTCCCCTGACCATCGATTTTATTGAACAGTTTCGGGTTGACTACGGCATCATCGGCATCAGCGGGATCGACATGGACGGGACGTTGCTTGATTTCGACTATCGTGAGGTTCGGGCTGCGCGTTCGATTATGGACAATTCTCGGAAAGTGTTTCTGGCCGCCGATCACACAAAGTTTGGGCGCAATGCGATGGTGCGGTTGGGCAATATCGCCGAAATAGACGCTTTGTATACGGATCAGTATCCGCCCCAACTCTTAATCGATGCCATCAACCTGTCCGAGGTTCAGTTGCATGTACCGGAGGCCTCAGAGAAGGCCGCTTCCTCACCGGCACAGGGAGTAACAGCAACGACGGATGAGCAAATTGGGACAAACGAGCGGGCCGAAATCAGATGACACGACCCGGCCGGAATAACCGGAGCAGAACCTTCGAATTTTCGCTTGCGAAAATCGAACAACCATAATATGTCAATGTGGTCATTGCCCAAGCCTGCAACGGGCAGTGAATTCTCCCCCATCAATCGACAGGTCAAAACCCCCATCTTGAGCCAGAGGGAAACAGTTCATGGGTGTATCCCTTCAGGATATTAACCGCACCGTCCGCGGTGAGGTCCATCTTGCAGACATCAATCTCGAATTTGAGTCCGGCTCCCGCAATGTTATTCTAGGCCGCACATTGGCCGGAAAGACATCCCTGCTCCGTGTCATGGCCGGTCTGGACCGTCCCTCCAAGGGGCGCATTCTCATCGATGGAAACGACGTCACAGGGATTACGGTTCGCAAGCGCAGTGTGGCCATGGTCTACCAGCTATTTATCAATTATCCGTCCCTGACCGTTTACGAGAACATTGCTTCGCCGCTGAAGGTGAGCGGCATCCCCAAATCCGAGATCGATCAGAAGGTGCGCGAAATAGCCGAAATGCTGCGCATCGACGATCTGCTTGACCGACTCCCCGCCGAGTTGTCCGGCGGCCAGCAACAGCGCACCGCCATTGCCAGGGCCATGGTGAAAAACGCCGAACTGCTGCTTATGGATGAGCCTCTGGTCAATCTGGATTACAAGCTTCGCGAAGAGCTTCGGGTTGAACTTCAAGACATTTTCTCCCATCGAGAGGCGATCGTTGTGTACACCACTACCGAACCAACTGAAGCCCTCATGCTTGGCGGTAACATTACGGTTCTCGACGAAGGCCGCGTCCTTCAAACCGGCACCACCGAGTCCGTCTACAGAAATCCGGCGACCGTTAAGGTGGCTGAAGTCTTCAGCGATCCGCCCATAAATTTTCTTCCAGGACAGATTGAGAATTCGGCCGCTGTTTTTGGTCAAGATATTCATGTTCCTCTGGATGGGGATATGCGGCATTTGCCTGACGGGGATTATACCTTTGGCATCCGTTCCAATCATTTTTTTCTGTCGAAAACCGGCGGGGGCGATACACAGATACAGGTTCAGGTGGAGTTGGCGGAAATCAATGGATCGGAAACCTTTATCCATTTCAACCATGCCGGGGTACGGCTGGTGGCCCAGGAAGACGGGATTCATCCCTATCGGATCGGTTCGGCGATAACCCTGTACGTCAATCCGAGTTGTCTCTTTGTATTCGATCAAGCCGACAACCTGGTTGCAGCGCCGTCAATTGACAATATTTACGGACCGCCGGGGTAGGAGACAACCATGGCGCGCATCGAACTCAACGAAATTGCTCACAGCTATCTTCCCAAGCCCAAGGGCGAATCAGACTTCGCCCTGAAGCGGATCCATCACACATGGGAGGATGGCGGTGCCTATGCGTTACTGGGGCCGTCGGGCTGCGGCAAAACCACCTTGTTGAACATCATTTCCGGCCTGCTGACTCCCACCCGCGGCAAGGTGCTCTATAATGGGGCCGATGTCACGGATCTGCCCCCGGAAAAGCGCAACATCGCTCAGGTGTTCCAGTTCCCCGTGCTTTACGACACCATGTCGGTTTTCAACAACTTGGCGTTTCCACTACGCAATCGGGGTCTTGAGGGCAGCGAGGTCGACCGCCGCGTCCGTGAAGTGGCCGAAATCCTCGACCTGACCCCGTATCTGAAAAAACGTGCCTATGGGCTGGCCGCCGATGCCAAGCAAAAAATCTCCCTGGGCAGAGGGCTGGTGCGAAGCGATGTGGCCGCTATTCTGTTTGATGAACCGTTAACCGTCATCGACCCCCATCTGAAATGGAACCTGAGGCGCAAACTCAAGGATATTCACGAACAATTAAGATTGACCTTTATCTATGTGACCCATGATCAGGTAGAAGCCCTTACCTTTGCCGATAAAGTCGTGGTGATGTACGAGGGCGAAATCTTACAAATTGGTTCTCCCCAGGACCTTTTTGATAATCCTGAGCACACCTTCGTGGGCTATTTTATCGGGAGCCCCGGTATGAATTTTCTGGACTGCACTCTGGAAGGAAATGTGGCGCAGTGCGACGGTGCCCGCATACCTCTGGCCGAAGATGTGGCGACAAAGGGGCGCAACGCTCAGGGCAAGATCGAATTGGGAATACGGCCCATGCACCTCCAGTTGTCGTCCGTGGCGGTCGATGGGGGGGTACCCGGCAGCATAAAATCAGTTGAAGACCAGGGCAGCCACCGGATCGTGAATGTTACCCTGGATGGGAAGATTCTGCGGGTCCGGATGGCGGAAGGCGAACCGATTCCCGAGGGCACGGCCTGGCTCGTATTTCCTCCGGAGTGGACCCGGCTCTTTGCCGACGGCCGGCTGGTCAAATAGAAGGAACGGCGATATGGAAAAATGGCCAAACAATAAGGCATGGTTTCTGGTATTGCCCGCATTTATTATCGTGGCCTTCAGCGGCATTATCCCCCTGATGACCGTTGTCAATTATTCGATCCAGGATATTTTCGGACCGGGGGAGTCTGTCTTTGTCGGCACCGAATGGTTCAAGGAAATGTTGGGCAACTACCGGCTGCATGCCGCGCTGTGGCGGCAATTCCTGTTCTCCGGGCTCGTGCTGCTCATCGAGATACCCCTCGGTATACTGATTGCCCTGGCCATGCCCAAACGCGGCTGGGGGGTCTCCGCCTCACTGGTCATCCTGGCGTTGCCGCTGGTCATTCCCTGGAATGTGATCGGTACCATCTGGATTATCTTCACCCGGCCGGATATCGGTCTGTTCGGTGTGGGAATCAACAGTCTGGATTTACTGGAGGTGCCTTTTGATCACACGGCAAAGCCGCTGTATGCCTGGATCACGCTGCTCGCCATGGAGGTCTGGCACTGGACACCATTGGTGGCCCTGCTTGCCTACGCCGGGCTGCGGGCAATCCCTGAGGCTTACTACCAGGCGGCTAAAATCGACGGCGCGTCGGCATGGGCCACCTTCCTCTACATCCAGTTGCCCAAAATGCGCGGTGTGTTGACGATTGCCGTATTGCTTCGTTGGATGGACAGCTTTCTCATCTATGCGGAACCCTTTGCCCTGACCGGTGGCGGTCCCGGAAATACGACGACCTTCCTTTCCATCTATCTGGTGAAACTGGCGACCATGCAATTCGACCTGGGGCCGGCTGCGGCCTTTTCGCTGATCTACTTTCTCATTATTCTGCTCTTCAGTTTTGCATTCTACCAGGCCCTTCTGAATGTGGGGAGAGGAGAAAAGGCATGATAGCTCAGAAAAGAACCATCGCCCTGGCCATCTATTTTGGGCTTCTCATCCTCCCGATTTACTGGATGCTCAACATGTCCCTGAGGACCAATGCCGATATCCTCGGCTACTTTGCCCTCTATCCGAAGAATCCGACCTTTGCCAATTACATCAAAATATTCACCGATCCGACCTGGTACAAAGCCTACATCAATGCCATCATTTATGTCACCATGAATACGGCGATGTCATTGGCCTTCGCGCTGCCCGCGGCCTATGCCTTTTCACGGTTTAAATTCATCGGCGACGGGCAGATGTTTTTCTGGCTGTTGACCAATCGCATGGCCCCCCCGGCGGTTTTTCTTCTGCCATATCTTCAGTTGTACTCCACCATAAAACTGATGGATACCCACATTGCGGTGGCCCTGGCCCACTGCCTGTTCAACGTGCCCCTGGCCATCTGGATCCTGGAAGGTTTCATGTCCGGGATTCCCAAGGAAATCGATGAGACCGCGTTTATCGACGGCTACAGTTTTCCACGTTTCTTTATCACCATTTTTATTCCGCTGATTCGCGCCGGGGTCGGCGTGACCGCATTTTTCTGTTTTATGTTCAGTTGGGTCGAACTGCTCTTTGCCCGGACACTGACGATTACCGAGGCAAAGCCGATCGTCGCCACCATGACCCGCACGATCAGTGCAACGGGCCTGGACTGGGGTCTGCTCGCCGCAGCCGGCGTGCTGACGATCGTTCCGGGGGCACTGGTGATCTGGTTTGTACGGAACCACCTGGCCAAGGGTTTTGCCTTGGGCCGCGTGTAAGAGGGGACAACCATGAGCCTCGAATGGATGTACTGGACCCGGCCAACGGCAATTTTCTTTTCGGCCATTTTTCTGATGCTTGTCGGTATGCTGATCTGGGAATTGGTGTCCCCTACCGTCGAGCGAAGAGGATTTTTTCTGATTCCCACCACCCGTGGCACGCGTTTTTTTCTGGGATTATTGGGGAGCGCCTATATCCATCTTGCCTGGTTGGGGCTGACCGATTTGCCCCTCTGGTACGCTACGGGCATATCCGTGGTCTGGGTTGTCGTTGCCATACGATGGGGATAAACAGATCGGCACCATGAACGGATCCTCTGGATGCCGCTCACGGCCAACACCTCGATGACCGAATGGATACTGCTTATTGACTTTATCGCATTCGCAGCCCGCTGCGGTTCAGCGGTAAGGCTTTCAGCTACAACCACCTCTACAGAAAGGAGACGGCTATGCGCAACTTGACCAACAGACGGTTCTGGTTTCGATCGATTCCCATATGGATCTGTGCCTTGGCGTTCATTTTCGCCGGCAGCGCGGCCTGGGCGATGAGCCACGGAAAATATATGGAAGCGGCCAAGAAATGGGTGAATAACGAATTCCAACCGTCCACCCTGACGAAACAACAGCAGATGGAAGAGATGAAGTGGTTCATCAAGGCCTCCGAACCCTTCAGGGGTATGAACATCAAGGTCGTGTCGGAGACCATCCCGACCCACGAGTACGAGGCCAAGGTGCTGGGCAAGGCCTTCGAGGAGATCACCGGCATCAAGGTCTCCTTCGACCTGATCCAGGAAGGCGATGTGATCGAAAAGCTGCAATCCCAGTGGGCATCCGGAGAGAATCTCTACGACGCCTACATCAACGACTCCGATCTGATCGGCACCCACATGCGATATGGTCACGTCGTTCCGCTGTCGGACTTTATGGCCGGTGAGGGAAAGGATGTGACGCTGCCGACTTTGGATGTGAATGACTTCATGGGCAAGTCCTTCACCACCGGTCCGGACGGCAAGCTTTACCAGCTTCCGGATCAGCAGTTCGCCAACCTGTATTGGTTCCGGTACGACTGGTTCAATCGCAAAGATTTTAAAAAGAAGTTCAAAGAAATCTACGGATACGAGCTGGGTGTTCCGGTCAACTGGTCGGCATACGAAGACATTGCCGAATTTTTCTCCGAACATGTCAAGGAAATTGACGGCAAAGCTATTTACGGTCACAATGACTACGGCAAGAAGGCTCCGGACCTGGGATGGCGATTTACCGACGCATGGCTCTCCATGGCCGGTGCCGGCGACAAGGGGATTCCCAACGGCGTACCTGTGGACGAATGGGGCATCCGCGTCGAGGGCTGCCGCCCGGTGGGCGCCAGCGTGGCTCGCGGTGGCGCTGCCAACGGCCCGGCTGCCAAGTACTCTCTCCGAAAGTACATGGAATGGCTGCGAAAATATGCGCCGCCGGGTGCTCTGGGGATGGATTTTTACACCTACCTGCCGGTTTTGGCCAAGGGTCACGTGGCCCAGCAGATCTTCTGGTATACGGCATTTACCTCGGATATGGTCAAGCCGGGACCGACCGTCAACAAAGACGGCACGCCCAAATGGCGCATGGCGCCCTCACCCCACGGCCCCTACTGGGAAGAGGGGATGAAACTGGGCTACCAGGACTGCGGGTCATGGACCTTGATGAAAAGCACGCCGCTGGAGCGCCGCAAGGCCGCCTGGCTGTTTGCCCAGTTCTGCGTGGCCAAAACCACCTCTTTGAAAAAAACCCATGTGGGGCTTACGCCCATCCGCGACAGCGACATCCGTCATAAGTCCTTTACCGAGCGGGCTCCGAAGCTCGGCGGATTGGTGGAGTTCTATCGCAGCCCGGCCCGGGTTGCCTGGACACCCACCGGTACCAATGTCCCCGACTACCCCAAGCTGGCGCAGTTGTGGTGGCAAAATGTCGGCGAGGCGGTCTCCGGCGAGGTGACCGTAAGCCGGGCCATGGACAATCTCGCCGAAGAGCAGGACAAAGTGCTGCGGCGTATTCAGCGCGCGAACGTGCAGGGCGAATGCGGCCCGAAGCTGAATCGGGAACGGGACGAGTCCTATTGGCTCAACAAGCCCGGTTCGCCCAAAGCAAAAGTGAACGAAAAGCCCCAGGGTGAGACGGTGGACTACGATAAACTTATTCAGGCCTGGCGAGAGGGTCGCGTAAAATAAACGCGGCGAACACTATCCATGATAAACAAGAAAGGGTCAGCGCCCCCTGGGCGTTGACCCTTTCTTTGCGATTTCGGCGTCGGGATCGCTATCGGAATCGGAATCGAAAGAAGAGTACGACTTGTTGAAGTCGATACCGATGCCGAACCCGATACCGATACCGACGGTTCAATTACTCTCTTGATCCTGGAACTCCGCTATTCGATGCAACATGTCTTTCTTATCGCAGCTTTAAAAATCTACCACGATATCCTCATACCCCTTCCGCCATTTGGGGGGAAAGATGTCCTGCCCAGGGCGAAGATACCCCACGGCGAGCAGCATCGGAATCCAGTAGTTGTCGGGAATGTTGAATTCTTTTGGAACCCCCTCATGGTCAAACCCATCCATGGGATGGGTTTCCAGGCCCAGGCTGGTTGCCGCATACATCAGTCCCATTCCAAAGAAACCGGTATTCTTGGCGGCAAAGGCCAGATCTGCTTCCGATCCCCAATTATAGAGTGATTTGGCTGCATTCAGAAACCAGTCCCTCTGATCGTCGGTCATCATTCCGGCATCCAGCATTTCCTGCCAGTTTCTCTCCACCGTGGGATGTCCTTCTTTCCAGCCGTCCCGATCCGCCAGCACGATCAGCACCACAGGTGCTTCGGTAACTTTGGGCTGATCCCATGCCTGGGCACGCAACCGCGCTTTGTCGGAGGGATCGCGAAGAACCATGACGTTCCATGGCTGAAGATTGAAGCTCGATGGCGCTTTGGCAGCCAGTTCAATCATCTTCCGCAGGTCCTCGTCAGAAACATTTTTATCGGTATCAAAAAAGTTAATGGCGCGTCGTTTTTCTACTACATCAGCGTAATCCATAGTCCTACCCCTCCCCTGCAACATACATCAGGTTGTTGCGTATGATTCGATTCATCGATTCATGGTCTTCTTGTTTCCCTTTATAATGACTTCTTTGAAACGGACATGTCAGGATGTGCCAGAGGCTGTTGTCTCTGCCGGAACCTGATTCCGGCCCTGGTCCATCCAGCTTGAGGCGATCCGGATATCTTCCCTTGTCAGTTCATGCCCGGCGTCTATTTCCTCGACCTTGACATCTGCTCCTGCGTCCCGCAGGGCATCGATAAGACGATCCGTTTCTTTGGCAGGGATGACCCTGTCATGCATGCCCCGCAGGACAAGGATCTGTTTGCCTTCAAGAGCAGGGTGATCCACGTTCTGAAGCGGCATCATCGGGCGCAACAGGACGGCTCTTGAGAAAATCTCCGGACGAAGTAGCAGCACGGCTGCCGCAATATTCGCACCATTAGAATATCCCAGAGCCACAAGATGGTCCGGTCGCCGATGGAATCGGTACGTTGCGCCGATTAGAAAATCCGCAAGTTCCTGGGCGCGGAACACCACATCCCCTTCATTGAATATGCCGTCGGCCAATCGTCGAAAATAGCGGGGCATTCCTTTTTCAGGAACCTTGCCCCGAGGGCTGATGATCGGCATTGACATTTTTATGTTCTGAGCGAGGGGAACAAGATCCCGCTCGTCACCACCGGTCCCATGCAGGACCACCCATGTCTCATCATCCATTTCGCCGGTGTCCGCCGGCACATAAATGTGCTGAAATTCCGGAATTCGCAAAGGCGCTAACCGTTTCTGTATAGCGGGCCGCATCGCTTCATATTGCTCGGGAAGCTGTAAGCGTTCTCCAAGCCCACGTAAGTCTTCGTCTATTGCAAAACCCGGGGGATCCGTAGCTATTTCGAACAATACGCCGCCCGGTTCGTGAAAATAGATCGATCGAAAATATTTTCGGTCACGTACCTCGGTAACGGGTATCCCGCTCCGTCTCAACGTTTTCTGCCATTCCGCCTGCGTTTCCGAATCTTCTGTGCGAAACGCGATATGGTGCACGGTGCCGGCCCCCGATCGTGCCGGCGGGGCTTTCTGATCCTCAACCAGATCCAGAAAGTGACCCGGTGTCTTTTTGTCTCCCATGATGAATCGAAGCCGGCTGTTTTCACGGCCGGCAGGGGACATACCCAAAACCTCGGTGACCAGCAGGCGGGTGTTATCGGTATTATTTAAAAGCATGGTGGCCGAGTGAAAACCGGCGATCGCGTGTTCTTCAGGAATGGGGCTATCCTGCCACGCCGTGATCTCGGGCGTTTCTGCCGTTCCAACCAGTTCCAGGTTCAAGCCGTCGGGATCGGTAAACGAGAGTACCGGTTCCCCGAATCGGTTTTGCCTTTCGACGCTGATTCCTTGTTTTTCAAAGCGGTTAACCCAAAAATCCACTGAGTTCTCCGGGATGGCAAAGGCGATAGTGGATACCACGCCGGAACCGGCTCGTCCGGTGGGCAGTCGTTCCCAGGGGAAAAAAGTCAGGATGGTGCCGGGCGATCCATCTTCGTTTCCGTAATACAGATGGTATGTGTACGGATCATCGAAGTTGACGGTCTGCTTGACCAGACGCAGTCCCAGAACCTCTTCGTAAAACAATGCGTTTTCCATGGCCGAAGAGGTGATGGCGGTGATGTGGTGAATACCGCTGATATTTTCGATATGCTTTTCGCTGTTCATCGTTTATCTCCCGTTAAAATCTTGATATCAAGATTTATTTTTAAATTTTTTAGTCTGAGGAGGTCGCCATGGATTCGGCACACCGACCGAGTTTTTTAAGTAGGCGCACCAAGTCCATGCGCTCCTCTGTGGACAGAATTTCGACTGCCGATTCAAGCCTGGTTCGATGGTTTTCGAACGCCTCTTGAATTACACTCCGGCCAGCTTTTGTCAGGTGTACAAAAAAACTTCTGCCATCGGCAGGATCCTTTATCCTCTGAACCAGCCCACTATTTTCCAATCGATTGACCGCCGCTGTCATGGAGCCGCTGGTCAGTAGAACCTTTTCTCCGATCCGGTTAATCGTTAATGGCCCTTTGTGGAGAAGGGCCTCCATGATGGCGAAATCGGTCAAATTCAGGCCGGTTCGTGCAACGCTTTGGCGGTCGAGTTTCTCGACCGCCTTGGCGGACTTCCAAAGTATCAGTCGAATGTGCGTTCCTGTTTCCATGAGACTCAAACTAGCCACATTTATCTTGATGTCAAGATAAAATAATGGGCATTCCGGTTTGCACCTGAGCAAGGGCACCCTTTGAAAACCATTTTGACAACGTGTCCGCCTCGTTATATGTTTTAGAACATATTAAAACTGAAGCTAAACCCGTTCATACTTTGGAAATGTCTGATGCTTTGGCTTGATTGGACCGCTTCAAAGTACTGGCAATGGACAGCAGAAAGGCATCAGCTTATGGCAGAAGGTCGAATCAAGTGGTACAGCGAGCACAAAGGCTACGGTTTCATTACCACCGAAAACGATGGCGATGTGTTCGTGCACCAATCATCTGTCAAGGATTTTGGCTTCTTCGGACTGGAGAAGGATATCCTTGTCACCTTTGATATCAAGCAAACCCCCAAAGGCAAGCAGGCGGTTAACGTCAAACCGCTCAAGTCGTCATGATCTAATTGGCAGATCAGGGTCGTGCTCCCCCTCGTGAAAACGTCCCATCTTTGAACTTGAACGATATCCCCGATTCAGCGGACATCATCCATCCAACTAAAGGAGATCACCATGGCTCAGGCAAAAACCGGCGATAATGTGAAAGTCCACTACACTGGAAAATTACAGGAAGGTGAGGTGTTCGATTCCTCGCAAGGAAAAGCACCGCTTGAGTTTCGGATCGGTGATGGGAAGGTAATTGCAGGGTTCGAGCAAGGCGTGTTGGGGATGGAAGTCGGAGACAAGAAGCAGATCTCCATTTCGCCGGAAGAGGGATATGGAGTTCGAAACGAGGAGCTTGTGGCTGTGATCGAGAAAACGCTATTGACCACTGATATCGATACATCCGTGGGACAACAGCTTCAGGTCAAGCAACAGGATGGAACAGCCATTCAGTTGCTCGTGACGGCAGAGACAGAAGACAACGTCACATTGGATGCCAACCATCCCCTCGCCGGGAAAACATTGCTGTTTGATGTGGAGTTGGTTGAAATCGCCTAAATTGAACGATTCGAGACGGATCCTGAACTCGGATGTCCATAATTAAACGCAAACAGGGTGGCTTTTGGCCACCCTGTTTGCGTTTGTACGGGTCTGCATTCTCGACCCAAGTCTCAAAATTCAGGTCGAATTCGCCATTCGAATTCGAATCAGATTCGAATACCTTAAAATTCAAACTTCTAACCAAATTTTAGGATGCGGAATTTGACCATTCGCCCCGCCTTCGGCAAGGACGAAGGGGAGCGGGCGGCTAATAGGATTTACAGGGAGCGGTACAACAGGCTCACTTGCTATTTTTATTCATAGGCGCGTTAAATTTTAATATTTGCTCTTGCGTCATGACACGACGGCGGCCTAACAGTATAGGTGAATAGGGTGCCTGATTTTCATATCAATGGATCGTGTTCGACTCTTCCGAAAAACCAGGAAAGGAGACAGCTATGGCAAAAGCATCTAAGGAGGAACGGCGAAAAAATGTTACCGAAGTGCTCAACAAGGCCCGCTCCATGGAACTCCAGGCGATCACCCAGTATATGAATCAGCACTACAATCTGGACGACATGGATTATGGTGAGCTGGCTGCCAAAATGAAACTGATCGCCATCGACGAAATGCGCCATGCGGAAACGTTTGCCGAACGCGTCAAAGAACTGGGTGGCGAACCGACCACCGGATATGAGGGCGCCATTGAAAAAGGCCAGACAGTCCAGGCAATATTTCCGTTTGACGCCGAACTCGAAGACGATACCATCGATGTGTACAACCAGTTTCTCCTGGTCTGCCGCGACAATGGCGACAGCATCAGCATGAAGATTTTTGAGGACATCATCGACGAAGAACAGATTCATTACAATTATTTTGACAACGTTAACAGCCACATCGAAAAGCTCGGCGATACCTACCTTGCCAAGATTGCCGGAACTCCGTCTTCCACCGGCATCGGACCGAGTGGGTTCGCGGTTGGTGGTGGCGAAGAATAGCCCGAGCAGTGCATGAAAAATCTAAGGTAATCCGGGGGCGCACTTCTGATCCAGGCGCCCCCGCCGTATTTTATGTGAGCAGGTCTTCGATCCGGCACCTCTTCCTTGTACCGTACTGATCCCTTCCAACCATTAAAACTCCGCAAAACGGGTAAGAAATTCCCCGGTACGTAATAATTCTGTTTTTTCTTTCTTGACAATAGAATCAAGAAAGCATAATATGAGCATATGCTCAGAATATATGTTCTGCCTTTTTCCTTAACCCATTGTAATAACTTTAAATTATTAACACGAAACAGGTTTGAGGAGGTCCAAAATGAAGTTTGCCATACCCATGGCCGGAGGAAAATTGACCGCCCGTTTCGGGCACTGCCAGGAATTTGCCATTATTGATGTGGCCGGCAAGCAGATCATTAGAAAAGAAGTCCTGATCCCGCCACCCCATGAACCCGGTGTGCTGCCCGGCTGGCTTCACGAACTTGGTGCTGAGGTGATTATTGCCGGCGGTATGGGACAGCGTGCCATCGGACTGTTCCAGGAAAACAACATCAAAGTGATCGTGGGGGCACCAGCCCTTGAACCTGAAACCCTGGTGACCGACTACATCAGCGGGACTTTGAAGAGCGGGGCCAATGTGTGCGACCACTAATCCGGACATCGAATGAAATCTTTTCAGGGGAAGGTTATAAGGAAACAAAATTGAGAAAGGAGAATGGAAATGAAAATCGCCTTTTCATCATCCGGAACCGATCTGCAATCCCAGCTCGATCCAAGATTCGGGCGTTGTCCTATGTTCCTTATTGTGGACCTGGATACCATGGACATAGAGATTTTTGAAAATGAAAACGCGGCCTTGGGGGGCGGCGCCGGAATTCAGACCGCACAGTTCATTGCTTCAAAAGGCGTAGACGCCGTGATTACCGGCCGGTGCGGGCCCAACGCGGTGCAGGTGTTGAATGCCGCAGATGTGAAATTCTACTCCGGCCAGGCCGGTACCATCCGGGACCTCATCGATCGGTTTCTGAACGGGGGCATGTCGGCAACAACCGGGCCCAATGCTCCGGCGCATGCCGGGACCGGAGGGCGAGGTATGGGAAGCGGACGTGGACAAGGCATGGGTGGTGGTCGTGGAATGGGTGGCGGCCGCGGCCTGGGAGGCGGTGGCGGGTCCGGGGCCGGTCGTGGCATGGGTGGCCGCCCATGATTTTGAGCATTGCCAGCGGAAAAGGGGGGACCGGAAAAACCACCATTGCCGTCAATCTGGCAAAGTCACTCGACGAGGATGTGCAGTTGCTGGACTGTGACGTGGAGGAGCCCAACGCACACCTGTTTTTACGCCCTGACTTCGATCACCGTAAAACGGTGGCTGTCCCGGTTCCGGAGGTCGATGTGGAGCGATGTACTTTTTGCGGGGCATGCAGTGATCTCTGCCAGTTTAAGGCCATCGCTGTTATACCGGACATGTCGATTCTCACCTTTCCGGAATTGTGCCACAGTTGTGGCGGGTGCTGGGCTGTATGTCCTGAAAACGCCATTACCAGAGGATTTCGGGAGGTGGGTGTTCTTAAATCCGGGTATTCCGACAACGTGCATTGTATTCACGGCCGTTTACGGATCGGGGAAACCATGGCACCTCCGTTGATCCAGCAGGTCCGAAATCAGGCGGATCCTGGTAAGATGACCATTATCGACGCACCGCCCGGCACTTCCTGCCCAGTCATCAGTGCCATCCGGGGCGTTGACATCGTCCTTCTGGTGACCGAGCCGACTCCCTTTGGACTCCACGATTTAAAGTTGGCACACGAGGCTGTGAGGTCTCTTGGGATACTGGCAGGACTGGTAGTCAATCGCAACGGTATAGGCGATGACGCGGTGTTTGATTACGCGGAAGATGCGGATCTGCCGGTGCTCATGGAGATTCCTTTCGATCGTCGTATTGCAGAAGCCTACGCAAGGGGACAACTGCTTATTGAGGCTCTGCCGGAATACAGGGAAAAATTCCGACAACTTTATTGCAAGGTGGTGGCACAGGTGGACGGCCAGCAAACCGATGCTTTCTTCGAAAACAGACGGGTACGGACCGCATGAACGAGCTTTTAGTGATCAGTGGAAAGGGCGGCACCGGAAAAACCAGCCTGGTTGCGTCATTTGCCGCCTTGACTGACGACAAGGTGCTTTGTGATGCGGATGTGGATGCCGCCGATCTCCATCTGATCATGGCGCCTACCATTCGGGAGGAGCACCCATTCCAGTCCGGGCACACCGCTATCATCGATGCAAAAAAGTGCAACGGTTGCGGCATATGCCGTGATTTCTGCCAGTTTTGAGCGATTTCTGATGACTATCGGATCGATCCAACGGCCTGTGAAGGCTGCAAGGGTTGTGTCCATTTTTGCCCCGAAAAGGCTGTGGATTTCCTGCTCAACACCTGCGGCAATTGGTTTATTTCCGATACGCGCTTTGGCCCCATGGTACACGCTCGTCTGGGCATTGCCGAAGAAAACTCCGGAAAGTTGGTGACACTCGTCAGACAGGAAGCAAGGATCCTGGCCGAGGACCAGGGGTGGTCCCTCATTCTCACGGATGGACCGCCGGGTATTGGGTGTCCGGTTGTTGCTGCTATAGGAGGCGTAGATGGTGTCTTGCTGGTGACCGAACCGACGGTCTCCGGTATTCACGACATGCAGCGGGTCGTGGAGCTGGCCAATCATTTCCAGGTGCCGGTGATGACCTGTGTCAACAAGTGGGATTTGAATCCGGACATGACGTCGAAAATCGAAAGTTACGCCAGAGAGCAGGGTATTGTCCATACCGGGAATATCCCATTCGCCCCGATATTCACCGAATCGATGGTCCAGGGACAGACTATTTTCGAGTACAACGGGCACAGTGATGCCGGAGATGCCGTCGAATCCGTTTGGGAGAACGTGATTGCGAAATTGCAGAGAATCGCGAGGAAACCATGAGATGCACCCTGCTGAATGGAGCGCGTCTACCGGATTGATCAAGCACAAGGTCGCCAGCAGATGAAACCGGGCTGGAGGTTTTCCATCACTTCCTCCCAGCGATGGAAGTTCAATTCGTGTTCATATCAATTGAAAGCCACCCCGAGTGGGGCTCGTCAGTCGAGTAGGCAAACATCCAACCGCCTGCAGACATCATTGACAAAGCCGCTACCGGCCTCGGCAAACAGGTTGAACGCCGCATGGACGCCGGCTTCTTCCAGTTCGGCGACCTGGTCGTCAAAGTGTGCGGTGGCCGCGATCAGCCCGGTGTAGTTGATTTCATTGAGCCGTTCCACGGAATACATGCTTGACGCGTGGGACTGCATGGTCAGTATAACCAGTTTTACCTTTCCGGGACGGATTTTCTCCCAGAAATCCGAATCTGTGGCGTCGTCCTGGATGACCTCCCGTCCATCTGCCCGGTTTTTCTGAACCACATCCGAATCGTAATCGAGTCCCAGCACACGCCGGCCGTATCGTTCTCGCATCTCATCGTAGGCAATTTTCCCGATGCGGCCCATTCCGAAAATCAGCACTTCAGCGTCCCCGGGATCAATCGGCTCATCTTCCGGAAGTCGCTTTTCGGTTTCATATTTTTTCAATTGGGTCGCAAATCGACTATAGATGGTATGGGCATGGGTATTCAGCGGTGAGGCCAGAATAAATGTGATCGACAAGGCAATCGCCTCGATGATCAGCCACTCACTGCCGATCCATCCATTTTTAACACCGATCGCACAAACGATCAGGCCGAATTCACTGTAGTTTGCAAGGCTTAGCGACACCAGCAGGGACGTTCGCGCCCGGAGTTTAAAACGGGTCAGCAGGAAAAAATACAGGATGACCTTGGCCGGAAGAATGGCCACGAGCACCGCGGCTGTGCCCAGGCTCTGAAGAGTCGGTAAGCCGGTCAGCCCGATGGAGAGGAAAAACGCCACCAGGAATAGATCTTTAAAGCTGAGGAGTACTTTGGCAAGCTCTTCGGATTTGGCGTGGGGAGCCAGCAGCATCCCCATGATAAGGACTCCCAGGTCCCCTTTCAGGTTGACCCACTCGAACCCCCCAAACCCAACGCCAAGGGCCACACACATGGCAAACAGAATCAACAGTTCGCGGTGGCCGCATCGATCCATGAAGCCATACAGGATTGGACGGCCGGCAAACAGCACCAGTGGAATGGCCAGAGCCCAAGGTGACGGCGTTTTCCCCGTGGAAAGGGCGATAAAAAGGACGGCAACAATGTCCTGCATGATGAGAATCCCGATGGCGGTCCGGCCATGGTAGGACTCCGTCTCTCCTCTCTCCTCAAATACTTTTACAGCGAAAACGGTGCTGGAAAAACTCAACGCAAAAGCCAGAAGCAGAGACTTTTGCAGGTCCAGCCCGGTAAATCTGGCGAAACCCGTCTGGCTGAACAAAAATACCGCGGCGCCAATGATGGCAGCGGTGATAAAAGGTGTAGCGAGGCACCTGCCCATACCTCCGGTTTTGCCAGGGTTTTGAGGCGCAACTTCAATCCGATGCTGAATAGCAGCAATGTGACCCCAAGATCGGCGACCTGGTTAATGTTTTCAGAGGCTTCAAAGCCCATGGCATTGAAAACAAAGCCGGCCACCAGGTAGCCGACAAGGGGGGGCAAACCGACCCTTGTCGCAACAAAGCCGAGCACAAACGCAAACACGATCAATATCGGAAAAGTCATGGGTATGTCACTGTTTCTAATTTGCCGATTTGGAACTCGCCTTGAAACGCGTCTCAACAACTAATCATTTTCTGCGATTGAGTCCGCATATTAAGGAAGCCCTGTGCGGCATTCAAGTCCATTTCTCATATTTATTAATTTGATGAATGATAACGGGAATTTGTCTTCTTGACAGATTATCCTTTGACGATCTTAGAATCCGGAAGAGGATTGCCGCATGACAGTAATAAGGTGGACAAGACGGGATTATGTCTGGATAATGGCCCAAATACCGTCCATATCGGATACGAAGTATTCAGAATGGTATAGTTTTCTGCAGCATCAGGGCTCTGTTCCGCCCAAGCTGCAGGCAACACCCCATGAATCATGAAAAGGGAGCCACCCATCGCCATGGAAACATCACCATCAGAACAGGAGGGTCAAGGTTGGCCCAAACCCGTAAAGGTGTGGGACCTGCCAACTCGATTGTTTCACTGGACCCTTGTCGTTCTTGTCATTGTCTCTTTTGTCACTGGCAATATTGGCGGTAATATGATGACCTACCATATGTGGAGCGGCTACGGCATCCTTGTGCTGTTACTGTTCCGATTTGCATGGGGGTTTGCCGGCGGTTACCAGTCCCGCTTTGGCGCTTTCGTACGTGGTCCGGGTGCGGTGATTCGCTATGCCGTAGAATTCTTGAAAAGTAATTCGAAACCGTATCTGGGACACAACCCTTTAGGCGGGTGGTCTATCCTTGCAATACTATCGGCACTGCTGGTGCAGGTGGGGACCGGATTGTTTGCCAACGACGACATTTTCACCGAAGGGCCCCTATATCCGCTGGTGAGTAAGGATTTCAGTGATTGGCTCACCGACATCCATCTGTTAAATCGCTATATATTGATTGGTATAGTTGCGATTCATCTTTTTGCGGTTTTTTATCACCTTTTCGTGAAGCACGAAAACCTGATCAAACCGATGATTACCGGTATTAAACAGTGGCACGGACCGGTAAAAGCGACAATCGGTAGTCTGTGGCTGGCCGCCGTATTTGCCGGGCTGGCGGGCGGTGCGGTCTTTTTTTTGGTTGGTTGGACCGGTTGAGCCGGTTGGGAAGCTTTATCTGCAGGACCGCGCGAATCTGCCCAATCAACATATGGAAATGATCGGGCCAATCATCCGAAACAAAGCTCCTTATATTTGATTTGCCTACTTCCGGAACTGACTGTGACACGCTTTACAGCTCTGGGCTGTAGTGCCAAACTCGGTTTTAATTCTGCCCATGTTACCGCTTGCGGCTGCCAGCATGAGGTTTTTTGTCGTATTTTCGAAGTCTTTGGCAGCTTTCATAAATTCATTTTTATTCTTCAGGGCGAATGACTTCAACTCGGTTTTACCCTCGTCACTTCCAGGGGTCATGAACGCCTCCCAAGGCATGGTGGAAAGAGTGTGTACCAGCTTGGCATGAGATTCAAACGAAGCCCTGTCATAATTGGCCTTTCCCTGGACCACGGCACCCATCTGTTTGAAATGGTGGACGATCAATACCATAACCGATTGGCGGTAACGAATGGCATCCTCGGGTTTGGAAAACTGGGCATGGGCGATACCGGCTAGAATCGCAACTGCCAGGACAATCAGTGTTGATTTAAGTACGAGTTTCATTTGATCTCCTCTTAAGAAATACAAGATTCGGGCAGTTTGTCTGCTCCATTTTCTTAGAACACAAGGGGCAGAAAAACGCACCGACCTGTCAAAATGATCCAGCCCTAATCAGATTGAATACGCGTCTCAATGTATCAGCAATAGATTGAATGGATATCGACGTCAAGCAAATGTTGGCAAGTAAAATTTTTTAAAAAAAAGCTTGACAAAAACGAACGTTCGATCTATTTTTTAGTTTAAAAAAGTACGAACGTTCGTTTTTAGTTATTTCAAAACTTTCATTTGCTTTAAACAAGGAGGCATCATGAAAAACGTCACTGATATCGTCGATGAATACCGGAGCAGCGATTTCGAGCACAAACTTTCCCTTTTTCTCTGCCACCGATCCTTGAGAGATGAGTTTACTCGGATCGATTTGGAGGAAACACAGGCACCGGAAGCCAGCAAGAAAACCTCCTCATGGCTGGAAGGACCGATCCATCGACCATTTCGGTGTCTCATGAACTGGTGTTGCGGCGTGGCCGTTTAGTCCGATACAGGTCTAGAGATCTATCTTGCCACCATGACATAGGATTCATCCTCCACGATTCAGGCGGACAAATTTGCTATCGAAGCGACAATGTCTCACTTTTTAAAATCGTTGCACGATTTTATTCTGGGTGCCACTTTTCCATGTGCTCGGCATGTGTCTTCAAATAGGCTCCGGGTTTATAGAATTCATCATAGAATTCGGGGTCGACGTGATGCGCCTGGAGATACATGATCAGAAACATGGCAGTGGCGGTCTGCGTCCGGAATCACCGTTGTGGTGTTTGTTCTTATTCACTATTTTTTTTTGACGCGGTTTCGAAAGATGGCGGGGGAAAAATGAAGGATCTGGTCAGAACGAAAGCGGCTTGCAGTGCCTCCGTGGGGCATAGTGGAAAACATTCTTTGCAGTCCCAGCACTCCTTGGCGGCTATTTCCGGAATAAATGATATCTCCTTTCGTATTCCTCTCTCAACAAATCCCACAGCGTGCTTTTTCTTGACTTCAGCACAGTATCTTACGCATAGACCGCAATGAATGCAAAATGAGGCTTCCTGTTCAAACCGGTCCTTGTCTGCTCCATACTCATCGGCCAGCTTCATCAGTTGCGGAGAATCCGGAGCGTGGCACAGCTGCAGTTCCAGTATCATTTTTCGCAATTTATCGATCTTCGCAGACCTGGTTGTTACGATAAGATTTTCTTCCACCGTGTAAACGCATGAAACGACATGCTTTTTCCATTCGCCCACATGCACTTCCACGATACATAGACGGCAGCCGCCAAACGGCTCCAATTGTTCATGATGGCATAATGTGGGTATCGATATGCCGGCGCTTTGGGCGGCCTCAAGAACAGTCATTCCTTCCCTGGCTTTGATTTCTTTTCCATCTATCTTTACTAAGATCTCACTCATTTTTCCTTGCTCCTTCTGGCAATCATTCGTTCCTCTTCAGGAATCGGGGGCGGAACAGGACTACCTGATATTTTCTCCACCGCATTAAAGCGGGATGGGCAGACATCAAAGCAGGTTCCACATTTTGTACATTTTTCCTGCACAATTATATGGATTTTCTTCTTGCCGCCGTCCACCGCGTCGGCAGGGCACTTCCTCAGGCAGATCATGCAGGCATTACACTTCTCTGGGTCGATATGGTACGCGGTCAGTTCCTTGCAGGACAAGGACGGGCAGCGTTTTTCCCTGATATGTGCCTCGTATTCGTCTCTAAAGTAGCGCACCGTGCTGAGGAACGGGTTCGGGGCACTCGTTCCCAGCGCACAAAGGGAGGCTTCCATAGCAACTTCGCTAAGTTCCTCCAAAAGCTCGATGTCACCCTCTTCTCCTTTTCCTTCGGTGATGTTCGTGAGAACTTTAAGCATCTGCCTCAGGCCTTCACGGCAAGGGACGCATTTACCACAGGATTCATCGGTGAGGAAGTCAATGAAGTACCTAGCCACATCAACCATACAGGTATCTTCATCCATTACGATCATCCCGCCCGACCCCATCATGGAGCCGGCCTTGGTGAGTTCATCAAAGCCGACTTCCAGATCTAACAGTTCCTCAGGGACGCATCCTCCAGACGGTCCCCCGGTCTGCACGGCTTTAAACTTTTTACCGCCAGGGATTCCACCGCCTATTTTGTAGATAATATCTTTCAGGCTTATGCTCATGGGTACTTCTACAAGGCCGGTATTGGTAATCTTTCCAACCAGGGAGAAAATTTTCGTACCTTTGCTTCCGTCAGTTCCAAATTGAGTAAACCAATCAGCGCCTTTATTGATGATAAGCGGCACATTGGTGCACCGTAATCGTGAAATCAAAGCCTGAGTCCAGGATGTTTTTCCCAATAAAACCATACGCTTCAGCCTGTTTAATCGCGAGGGTCACATTCTCCACCGCCAGGGGGTATTCCTGTCGAACATAAATATATCCCTCGTAGGAGCCGATGGCATATCCGCCGATGATCAACCCTTCGAGGATTGAATGAGGGTTACCTTCAAGGAGAGCTCTATCCATAAATGCACCTGGGTCCCCCTCGTCGGCATTGACGACCACATATTTTATTTCGTCGGGGGCATTGCGGGATCCTTCCCACTTTCTTCCTGCTGGAAAGCCGCCCCCGCCTCTGCCTCTCAGGTTGGATTTTTTGACCTCCTCTACTACCTCCTCGGAGGTCATTCCCGAAAGAACTTTGGCTAACGCGAAGTAGCCGCCAATTGCCAGATAGTCATCGATGTGCTTCGGATCAATCTTAATATTACTGCCGATAATGTTTCGTTCTTGATTTTTATAAAAGGGAATGTCGGATTCATAAGTTGCTTTTTCGCCTGTAGTTGGGTCAACATAGAGTAGACGATCGACGATCTTCTTCTCCTTTATAGTCTGAGAGACAATCTCTGGAACGTCTTCAGGTCTTACCTGGAGATAACATATCTCCTCTGGAAAAATAACCACAACGGGTCCTCTCTCACAAAATCCAGGGCAGCCGGTTCCTTTGGGATCCACATCAGCCTGTAAGCCCTGCTTTTTAATCTCTGCTTTAAAGACGTCTATGACTTCACTTGCACCGAAGGCAATACAACCGGCACCGGCACATATTGAAATGCGAGGCGTGTTTGGGTCTCTTCTGGATAATATCTCCTGTCTGACTTTTTCTAATTCTTCAGGCTAGTTTAACTTCGCCATAATTTTCCCCTACTCATAGTCGTTTAACACGTCTGCTGTTTCACCCGGTGCCATCTTGCCGTGAGTCTTTCCATTGATTTCCACCACCGGCCCAAGGGCACAGCATCCGAGACAGTTAACCGTCTCCAGGCTGAATTTCAGATCCAGATCTGTTTCACCGGGTTTAAGTCCGGTCAGGTCCTGCATGGTGTCAAGGACCCGCGTAGCGCCCCGTACATGACAGGCAGTACCCATACAAAGGTGAATTTCATGACGTCCTTTAGGAACTAAACTAAAGGCTTTATAAAAGGTCGCGATGTGCTGTATCCTGCTTAAAGGGACCTTCAGTCGTTCGCTAATCCTCTCCAGTGCTATCTTAGGAAGCCAATGATTTTCGCTCTGAATTTCCAGGAGTACTTGAATCAGTGAACTGGGTTCGCCCTGATGTGCGTCAATAATCTGATCGATTCTTTCGATATCCATTTCCGCTGTCCTAAAGCAAGTCCGCTTGAGGCGGAGAATTGACAAGTAGCTATCTCAAAGATGCATTTAAGGGGCCATGGCGGCGTTGCGGGCCGGCTCAAAATACTCACATACTACCGTGTATGCTCCGCTTTTTCGCCGGCCTGCGTCTTGTTGAACACAGTTTGAATTCAACAGGACGTGAAATCCCGCCAGTAGGCGGGGCCCTGAACCCTGATCTACATTTTTGAGATGGCTTCACATTTAAAAAGTTCCGGGCCAGAAAAGAAACTTTCCGTTTCCGAGGCTCAGGCCAGCGAGTAGCACTTGCGCTGTACGTCATACTTGACCAAACCGTGCCTCGATGAGCTGTTTATGTAACTTGCGACTTCAGAAGGATTTAATCCCAAAGCCTTGGCCATTTCTCCGGTTGAGAGGGGTTTTTCCCGCAAAAGGAGTAAAATTTGGCTTATTGCCAGTTTATCTATGATGAGTTCATTGAATAACCGGTCTACCGCTTCGCTCTCAAAAAAGTTATGATACGCTTCTTCCGATTTAACCGGAACTCTCAGTTTCTCTCTTTCCACAAGCTTGAGGTAGGGGATCAATTGAGTGACCGCTTCAAGTTTGAATGCTAATTCTTGTTCTTTGATTCCTTCGCTCATACCAAGCGGTCCTATCCCTGCGACCTTCTCGCAATATGTGCTAATCACTTCAGCAAGAAGGAGGCCATCACCGGATGACATAAATTCGATGGTTAGCCTTTCCGGAATCAGCCCGATGTGTTCCAGAATTTTTTTACAGAGAATCACATTGCTTAGCGCATCGTAATTCCCATGGGTGATATAATTAGATTCATCAAGGCGACAGCCCCCGATAAATACCCCGTCCACACCGTTTGAAAAAGCGCGGAGGATAAACTCAAGGTCGACCCTGCCGGAACACATGACACGAATAAGTCGTATTTCAGTTGAATATTGCAGCCTGGAAACTCCAGCCATATCAGCAGCACCGTAAGCTCACCAATGGCACACAAATCCCAGCACTTTTGGTTTGAATGGTTGACCTGAACTCATTCGTTATCGTCTCCTTTTACATGATCTCTTCCTTATGAAACGCACTATCGATCTGGCTCAAGAGGTCTTCATCGGTAAAGTGTTTCAGGACTATTGCATTGGTCGGACACTTTGCGCAGCAAAGCCCATCGCCTTTGCAGAGAACCGGATTAACCCATGCTTTTTTGCCAAGGGGCGTCTCGTGAAACTCGATAGCATTATACATACAGTGATACACGCCCCGCACGATACGCAGTCGTTCTCCTTTACCGCGCAGACGGAACCCGACACGGTAACGATGTCATTTGAAAGCAGGGTTAGCGCCCGACTTGCTGCTCCATAGGCCTGGCTAATCGCTTCAGGTATATGCTTGGGATAGTGCGCCATGCCACAAAGATAGACGCCCTCGGTCCCGAACTCGACAGGCCGCAGCTTGACATGGGCTTCCTTGAAAAATTCATCCGGTCCTAGAGAGACTTTGAAAAGATTGGAAATCTCTCTGTTTCCTTCGGGAGGAATAACGGCCGCCGACAAGACAAGTGTGTCCGCATCAACTGCCAGTTTCCGCCCTAAAATATAGTCGGGCAGGGTAACCCTTAAAACAGGCCGGCCTTCCGCCTCCACCGCTTCGACCCGCGGCCTCTCGTTTGGGTCATAGCGGATGAACTTCACATCGTTATCCGATGCCTTCCGGTAATAATCCTCGGTGAACCCATAGGTTCTCATATCTCTGAAGATAATGGTGATATCGATATCCGGATTTATCTTCTTCAGATTCAAGGCATTCTTGATCGCATGGCTGCAGCATACTCGGGCGCAATAATTTCGGTCCTCCTGTCTGCAGCCGACGCACTGGATCATGACCAGGTTCTCGGAGGTCATCAGCCTTTTGTCTGGACTGGCGATCTGCGCCCCCAGCTCCAACTGGGTCAATACCCTGTCATCTTCTCCATACAGGTATTCAGTGGGTTTATACTCTTGAGCTCCGGTAGCGATGACGACCGCGCCGTGTTTTAGTTCGGTGATCCCAATGTCTGACTTCACCTTGGTTATAAAATTCCCAACATAACCGGCTGCCTCTGTAATGACGGCATTGGTATGAACGTGGATTAACCGGTGCTGATAAACCGTACGCATCAGGTCGGATAAGTAAGCCTGAACATCCATGCCATCCAGGGTAGAATGGATTTTTCGGCCCATTCCCCCGAGTTCTGTTTCCTTTTCCAGCAGATACACCTCATGGCCCTGGTTGGCGATGGAAAGCGCACACGTCATGCCGGCGATACCCCCGCCGACCACAAGGGCCTTCTTGTTGACGGGCAGATCGATCTCCTGCAGCGGTTCCAAATGACAGGCGCGAGCCACCGACATCCGGGTGATGTCCTTTGCCTTTTCGGTCGCCTTTTCCTTTTCGCGTGCGTGAACCCAGGAGCAATGCTCTCTGATATTGGCCATATCCAGGTAATATTGATTGATGCCCGCCTCACGCAGTGTGTCCCGGAAGAGTGGTTCGAGGGTTCGGGGGGAGCATGCCGCGACGACCACTCGATTGAGCCCCTTTTCCCGGACTGTTTCGGTTATCGACTCCGCTGAATCGGTTGCGCATGAAAACAGCTGTTCCTCGGCATGGACCACATGGGGTAGGGTCTTGACATAGTCCACCGTGGAAGGAACGTCGACCACTCTTCCGATGTTCGCGCCGCAGTGACACACAAAAACACCGACCCTGGGTTCTTCTTGAGAGACATCTTTCTCTGCTGGATATATCCTTTCTTCGGACAGCTGTCCTCGTCTGTGGTTGAGAAATTCACCGCATTGTGATCCTGCGCCGCTGGCGGAAAAAACCGAATCGGGAATATCCAAAGGACCCTGGAATGCGCCGCTGACGAAAATCCCAGTGCGAGAGGTCTCAATAGGATTGGCGGGATTGGTTTTGCAGAATCCGTGGGAATCCAGCTCGATGCCATAGAGTTCGGCCATTTTCTCCGCCTCGTCAGGCGGGTTCAACCCCACGGACAATACCACCAGATCAAACACTTCTTCTTTTATGCCGTCTTCGGCTGTAGCATATCGGATGGTGACATTTTTGCTTTCGGGAATCTCTTTCCCGATGGATACGTAGCTTCGTATGAATCGAATTCCGGGAAGGTCTGCCGCTCTCTGGTAGAACTTTTCGAAATCCTTGCTGTAGGAACGGATATCGTTATGGAATACCGTACATTCAGTCGCGGCGTCATGATCTTTGGCCAGAATCACCTGTTTTTGCGTATACGTGCAGCACACGGATGAGCAATAACTGTTACCTCCGGGGACGACCTGTCTGGAGCCGATGCATTGAATCCAGGCGATTTTATGGGGGTGCTTTTTATCCGAAGGGCGCAATACCTCCCCTTCGTGAGGCCCGGTCGCACACAGGAGTCGTTCAAAGTCGAGACTGGTTACGACATTCTCCATCCTGCCGTATCCATAGTCGCCCCTCAATTCAGGATCAAATGGTTCATAACCCGGACACAGAACGATCGCCCCGACTTTGACCTTCAGCTCTTCGGCCTCCTGGTGAAGACAAATGGCCTCATTCTTACAGGCGCCTTCGCAGATGGCACATTTCTTCTCTTCAAGATAAAGGCAGCTTTCATCTATATACGTGATAAGCGGGACCGCTTGGGAAAAATATATATGGACAGCTTTATTCGATGATAAGTCCTGGTTGTATGGATCGGGGATTTCGAGCGGGCAATACTCGACGCAGGTGCCGCACCCTGTGCATTTCACCTCGTCGATGTATCTGGGTCTTTTATTCAGGGTGACCGCGAAGTCTCCCGCCTTTTTATCTACACGCTCAACATCCGTGTAGGTCAGAACCTCTATGTTGGGATGCCGGCCGACCTCGACCAGTTTGGGCGCGAGAATTCACATGGAACAGTCATTCGTCGGGTAGGTCTTGTCAAGCTGGGCCATATGGCCGCCGATGGCCGGCGATTTTTCGACCAGATAAACCTTATACCCCGATGCGGCAAGATCGAGGGACGCTTGAATTCCGCTGATGCCGCCACCGACAACCATCACGTCTGCAAAATCACTGTCTGCGAATCTGTTGCTGAGCTGTTGCATGGGTTCAATTTCCATTTATCGACATCCTCAATAAGGTTATTTTGCGGCTTCCCTTCGCGGACCGGAACCATCTGTGTTTGATGATTCAGGGACTCTTAAAGCGCACCTTGCAGCGTCCGCCCGATTCCGTCAACGTCAAGCTGTGCGGGGAATGAGCTCGTTTTAACGGTTCAGCCCATGGCTTCCTGGACAATCTCCGTGATATCCTTGATCTGAGCGGCCTCACTATTCTCCAGGCCCAGCAAGCTTTCCTCAAAATGGCTGATGCAGTAGGGACAGGAAGTCGCCAGCACCTCGGCTCCGGCACCGACCGCCTGTTCCAGTCTGAGATCTGAGAATCGCTCTCCCTTTGGCGTTTCCATCCAGATGCGGCCGCCGCCACCCCCGCAGCAAAGGCTGTTATCCATCGCATCGGGCATTTCAATCAGGTCCAGGCCCGGTATTTTCTGTAAAAGCTTTCGGGGCTCGTCAAAAATTCCATTATGTCGACCCAGGTAACATGGATCATGATAGGTCACTTTCTTCCCATAGTCCTGGGGGAACTCGAGCCGTCCCTCAGATACGAGCTCGAATAAATATTGAGAGATGTGGATCACCTCGAAATTGACGCGGAAATCAGGGTACTCGTTTTTGAATGTGTGGAAGCAATGTGGGGAGGAAACCAGGATTTTTTTCACGCCGTTGTCGATAAACGTTTTGATGTTTTCCCTGGCCAGGCGCTTGAACAATTCCTCATCGCCCGTTTTGCGGATGCTTTCACCACAGCAATTCTCTTTTGAACCCAGGATGCCGTATTCAACCCCGGCCCTGTTGAGGATTTTGGCGGTGGCACGGGCGACTTTTTTCAACCTCGGGTCATAGCACAGGTAGCAGCCTGGGAAATATAAGATTTCCATCCCTTCGGTAAAGGTCTTTACGGACAGACCCTCTGCCCAATCGGCCCTCTTTTTCCGTTCTTCACTCAGGGGGTTTCCTTCTCCGGTGAGACTGGCGCTGATGGCACGCACGGGGTTGATGGAAGTGGGAAAGATTCCATATTCGGTCGAAATCCGGCGCAGGGATACGCCGCATTCAATTATTTTCACACCCCTCGGGCACTGCTGGGGACAGTTCCCGCAGGTGGTACAGCGCCACATCTCTTCACTTTCGATGTCGGTTAAACCGAAGGTGGCTTCCCGGATCAGTTTGCGCATGCTGAAGTCTCTGACCCTGTTCCAGGGGCAAACCGTATCGCACAGCCCGCACTGATAGCATAATTTGAACGCATCACCACCGGATTCTTTGATGATATCGATGATCTCTTTTAAGGGAGCTACTGTCTCCACCGGTTTAATGAATCCTTTATTTCAAGATTTGCTGTATAAACCCAAATTTACTAAAAACCAGATGGGGTTAAAAGGGGTTTCAAAGCCTCAGATCGCACTGAAGATCAAGGCGCGGACCGACGAAAAAGCACAGCATACACGGTAGTATGTGAGCATTTTGAGGAGGTACGCAACACAGATGTTCGGTGTTAGATGGGGCTTTGAAACCACTTTTAATCCTTATTTGATATGGTCATTATAGCAACAACATCCGCTACATTCTGAAGGCCATATTTTTTTACCAGGGATTTCACACCGATCTCCAACTCCTCCTGCGCTTCCTCTTCTTCGACTTCCTCTTCCCTTTCTTCCAAAACCAGGGCATCCGTAATGCACCACTTTACACACTGGGGCTCATCCTCGCCTTCGCACATATCGCATTTGAGAGGAAGACCTGAATCGGGCTCTTTGAAATCGCCTCTGGAAGGGCAGGAAGCACGGCAGAAGGCGCACTCTTCGTAGTCCTTGCCGTCAATTGTGTATTTGTCCCGGCCGGCACATTCGGCCGGCGCATGGTCACCCGCGTACACTGGAACATATATGTCTTTGAGCGGTTCGCTGATCACACGGATTCGAGCCCTGGCCGGATTGTTGCTGCTGTATTTCGGCGCTGCGTGAAAAGCCGAGCAGATCATCTCACATGCCCGGCATCCATTGCACTTATCGACATCAATTCTGATGGTTTTAACTAGCTTCTTTTTTTTCTCACCCGTCACGGTTGTACTCCCTTCACTTTATTCCTGCGCCAGTTCCGCCGTGGTGATCTCTTCGGCATGCTCATCTTCCCCGCTCTTCAAGATCCCTCTCTGGATGAATTCTTCTGCCACGTAATCCAATCCCAACTCCTCTAAAGACTCTCTGGTCGGTATGCCATCGCTGTTCCATCCCTTGAATTTGTAATACGTATCCAGGAGTTCTTTTTCGAGTTCAGGAAATCTCTTTTTCCAATGGTTCTGAGGCGGCTTTTCGTCTTTTCTGCGCATGCCTCTGCTTATGTTGATGGCTCTGACCAAGGTACGGTACCGTTTGGCAGCCTGGGACAATTTATCTTCATCCATGGCGATCCCGGCACCGGCTGAAATGAATTTTGGGTAATTGTGAATATGATATGGAGGTTTCAAGGGAAATGATGATAGACCGGCACACATCCCTAGGGCGTCATCGATGTAGTGCATTTTTTCCTGCCAGTCTACGATGTCACAGCACATCTGAACCGTCGGGTAATATGGAATTGAATTTTCTCCGCGAAGTTCCCAGTCCACAAAATATTGCTTGAACTTATCATCAGGAACCTGAAACCAGTCCTTTACGAACTCTTCTCGCTGCTCTCGCTTGGGGTAAGGTGCCTGGGGAAACTGTCCTTCAATCTGGGTGATGTTTATCTTCTCACCGGTAGAATACATCAGGAAATAAATCGGATTCAGCATGGACAGCTTGAGCGGCAGCTGTTCATGTTTCTTGATGTTGTTATGGGCATATTCTTCTGCGCCGTTACCGATCTCTTTGGCGGCCCAGTATGTGCCATTGGCCAGAACATCTCCAATCCCTTCGCGCCGGACAATTCTATCAAGCAGCCAGTAAAATCGCCCCTCGTTATCGGGTGGTAATCCCGGCATATCATCGTCCGTTAATATGCCGTTTTCATACAGTTCGAGGGCGAATGCCATCACCTGGGGGGTGGAGAATCCATCCACGCCGTATTCCGTTGCATGCTGGGCGATTTTCAATCCAAAATCCAAGTCTGACATGGCCGCCATGGTGTAGGTCAGCTTCGAGAAACATTTCATCATGTAGGTGGGTTGACCTGGCGGGGAAATGGTTGCCCCGCATTTCATGGGGCAGTTGTAGCAGCTTATCAGCCGTGTCCGCATATCTTCCATGGTCTGCGTCCACGCGGATTTGACCTCGTCGGTCCAGAAGCCTTTTCGGCGCTCGCGTGAGTTTCCCCACATGAAATTCTCGGTGTGCCACTTCTCATCATGGATTGCCATCTCCTGGGGTGACCCGAGCCCCTGCAATATGGCCATTACCCCGGGAATCGGATTTTCATTGCGGAATTTTATGTATTCCAGAACTTCATGGCAAAGCTCCATATATTCGACGGGTTGCGCAACATTGATGTCTCCCGTTCCGCGCACAGCGATCGCTTTTACCCTTTTGTCACCCATTACGGCGCCGATGCCAAGCCGGCTGGCACTGGACCGCCCCTGCTCGATGGAAGCAAAATACACACGGTTTTCACCGGCCAGGCCGATAGCCGCCACCTGCGCTTTGGGCTCATTCAACTCCTGCCTGATGTGATCTGCAGTTTCGGTCGCTCCCATGCCCTGCAGATGTGAGGCATCCCGTATTTCGACCTTGTCATCATGTATCCACAAATAAACCAGATCCGGCGACTTGCCGCGCAATATCACCTTGTCATAGCCGGCATACTTCAATTCCGGAGCCCAAAATCCCCCCATCATGGAAAATGCCATCAGCTTTGTCTGGGGTGAAATGGTGGAAACAATGGTACGATTGCAACCGGTAGCCGGCGTGCCGCATAAAAGTCCAGCGCCGAATATTAATAAACGGGATTATGCACCATTTTAAGGGTATTCTCACGCAATGGTCTGAGTATGTAGGACCCTAAAGCCATTGTTTGCAGTTTTCCGAAGTTGGCGTCC
>Ga0049114_1000028_pt1 | contig 44178 bp, 43 predicted proteins | sample WorMettanBELIZE2_FD_55211 | JGI IMG/M metagenome (GOLD analysis project Ga0049114, IMG submission 55211) | Marine gutless worms symbiont microbial communities from Max Planck institute for Marine Microbiology, Germany - Olavius tantulus BELIZE.2 | ecosystem: Host-associated > Annelida >... | reverse complement strand
TCCTCTGCGCTTAGGTGTCGATAGGTTTTTGGCATAATATCGCGTCATATCGCGAAAGCCTTAAAACCTAAAAGTGTTGCACTTACTTATTGAACTGGGGCATCAAAAATAAATATCCTGAAATACGATATGCTATAGTTCTCTGGAAAAATAAACCAATCCTTCATAAGAGAACAACTCAGATCCCACATCAAATAAAATCTGATGGCAAAACAAAGATAGTCTATGACGTAAACTACAATTCCATAATATCCATCGATACAGAGCTACTTTTGCTTGATCTTTCTGATAACATAATGTTGGCAAAAACTATAAAAAAAATTGAATCTACACGAACTTACACAAAGTCTTACAAAGAACCAGGGAATGACATTATTTCACAAACTGTCGCTGTTCTGGATTTGTTAAGTGGCTCAGAAAAAACCCCTGAAAACTATTGCCCACATATAGACGAAAGTTCAGTTGAGTGGAAATTCGAACGATATGTCTACCACTTTCTGAAAAACATAAACGAATAAAAATATATTACATAACAATTCTCTTCAGCAGACATGCCTAACTACTACGCGCCTTGCGAAGGCAACGCGCGCCAGCCTGACGGTACGCCGCTGAGCTCAACCGCTGTATTTAGTTATTAACATTTCACCGGCAAAAGCTCCCTCTGCGAATTACAATGTATCACAGTATCATACACCAAAGGTGTTGTATGAGCACAGCAATATCTGTGAGCATCCGCGATGATCTTGCGGCAAAACTATCTGAAATCGCAAAGGAAACTGAAAAGCCTAAATCATTCCGTATTCAAAAGGCCATTGAAGTGTATCTTGCCGAACAAGCTGACCTGCAAATTGCCCTTGATCGCTTACATGATCGCTCTGATCCGGTTGTAAGCATCGAAACGATGAGGGAAGACCTTGAAGTATAGGATAAGGTTCAAAAAATCGGTCGGTCGTGATCTGAAAAAATAGAAAAACAACAAGCTCAGAGAATCCTAAGAAAGGAAGCCCGAGCCGTATTGCAGTGAGAGGCTACATTTTCTCGCACAAATCAAAAATACGGCTCGGGCTGACATTTTGGACCCGAATCACATAAACAAAGCAACTCCGGAGTAGCAAATTCAGCACAGGTCAGCGCAGGAAATGACTCAGATCTTAAGAGCAGGCCTTTATCAACTTTGAAACCCACAATCAAGGGTTTTTTTGGTTTGTCGGATCAAATTCGGCAAAAAAGTGACAATCCCGGGAAATATCAGCAGCAGCACAACGCACACAATGTAGGCCGGCAGGAAAAAGGCCACCCCCTTGAACACCGTCTCCAGCGGTATATCCCGCGCCATCCCGCCAACGACATGCGTCGTCGCGCCCACCGGGGGAGTGACGGCGCCCAGGGTGGTGATCACGGTGATGGTTACACCGAACCAGATAGGATCGTATCCGAGTTGGCTGGCCACCGGAAAAAATATCGGTATCGTGATCAGCAGCAGGGCCAGGGCGTCCATGACCGCACCACCCACGACGTAAATCAAAAATATGATGCACATGATGATGACACTGGGCACCGGAAGACCAACCACCCAGGCGGCAATGTCAAATGGAATGCGCGTAACGGCCAGAAACTTTCCAAAAATCAATGCGCCGGCCACAATGGTAATGACCATGCAGGAAATCCGCAGTGTGTCGAGGATCGAATAGAGAAAGCTCTTCCAGGTCAAACGCTTCTGAGCAATGCTGATGGCCACGGCCAGAAACGATCCCGCAGCTCCGGCCTCGGTGGGCGTAAAAAACCCAAAGTAAAGGCCCAACATCACCGCAAGGAAGAGGGTGACCATTTCAGAGGCTCCGGAGAGCGCCCGGAGCCGCTCCCCCAGGGTTGCCGGAGGTCCCACCGGGCCCCACTCCGGATGCACCCGACACAGGATGTAGACCGTCAGCACCATCAGAATGGCCAAGGCAATACCGGCGCCCACTCCCCCGTAAAACAGCTTGGCAATGGACTGCTCTGTGGAAAGTCCGATGACGATGAGCACCACGCTCGGGGGGATGACCACCCCGAGGGTCGATCCACAGGCCACGGCCCCAGAGCTAAGCATCGGATCATAGTTAAGCTTTTTCATTTCCGGCAATGCTACTGTTGTCATGGTAGCCGCTGTGGCGGCGTTTGATCCGCAAATGGCGGAAAATGCCGAGCATGCCATGACCGTTGCCATGGCAATGCCGCCGCGGATCTGGCCGACCCAGCGATAAGTCGCCTCATACAACTTCTGGTTCACACCGGAATAGAAAGCGACCTGACCCATGAAAATAAACAGGGGGATGACGGTCAGACCGTACTTGGAAAAAGTTGTCCAGAGAACAGAGCTGGCCATATTCAGGGCAGCGGGCAGGGAGACGACGTATGCAAAACCGATGAATCCCACCATGGCCATGGCAAAACCCACCGGCGTACCCAAGAGAAAAAGAATCAGAAGGAGAATCAGGATCCCCAGGACACCGACAAGTGCCAGACTCACGTCTTCTTCTCCTCATCGAGGACAAAAGGCCGAACCAGATCTCCTACAAACACCATGGCGAGAAATCCGCAGCCCAGGGCCACGCCGAAGGTGACCGGATAGTAGGGAATGCGAAGGGTCTCGGTGACCTCGCCTGTGGATCGGAGGATCCAGGCTTTGTTAGATATCTGCCAGGCCATGACGGCAAAAAAGGCCATGATGGCAACACCGTTGATGGCCTCCAGAACACGCTTGGTTCTTCGGGGAAAGGAATTGATCAGAATATCTACAGCGATGTGGCCCTTCTGGAGTTGGGTGTATCCCAGAGCAAAAGATGTGACCAAAGCCCCCAGGAAACCCATCAATTCATAAGTCCCCCGAATCGGTATCCAGAAGAATCGTACCACGATATTGGCGGATGTCAGGGCGATCATCGCCACCAGGCAAATGCCACCGGCAATCAGCAGATATCGGTTCAGCTTGTATAGAAAGGGATTCATGCCCAATTATCGTTTCTGCGCAGAGGGCCCGCCGGACCGACATCAGGACCGGCGGGCATATACGCATGTCAAAGTGGCAGTTATTTGGAATGTTTGGCGATAAGGCTCTTGATATCGTTGACGATGGACGCCGCCGGCAGCCCCTTGGCGGCCGCCTCCTGGATGTATTTTGCCGTGATCGGCTTCAGGATCTCATTCCAACGGTCCTATTGTCTCGGGGAGAGTTCAATGAACTCGACGTTGTATGTCTTCTTGGACCACGCGATGGCCTCCTTGACGTGGTTGTCCATGTAATTACCGGTCCATTCGGCCTGCTCAACCATCAAATCGTCCATGACCTGCCGGACATCTTTGGGAAGGGAGTTCCATTTGTTTTTATTCATGAAGACCGCAAAGGGATAGATCACCATATTGGTTACGGTCGCGTAGCGGCAGGTTTCGGCAAATTTGAAATCCTTCATCACCTCCAGGGATGAATAGAGGCCTTTTACGACGCCCTTTTGGAGAGCCTCCACCGTGGCCGGCATCGGCATTCCCACCGGGTTGGCACCCCAGGCATCCAGTATCCGCGCGGCACCTCCGGAGGCCCTCAGGTCCAGTCCCTTGAGATCGCTCAGGTCACGAACCGGGACTTTGGACATAATATTTGTGGGCGCAGTGGTGAACATGGTCAGCACTTTTACCTTCGAAAATTCCTCAGGATTATAGAGCTGGTAGAGATCGAGCAGGACCAGACTGCCGACCCGGGAATTCGGAATTCCCATGGGGAGACTGGTCGCGTTGGTCACCATGAATCGGCCCGGCTGATAGGCCATGCTGGTGCAACCGATATCTGCCTGTCCGGCGATCACGCCGTCAAACATTTCTTTAGCACCAAGCAGGGTGCCGCCCGGAAAGGTGTTGATCCGAACCTTTCCACCCGTCCGGCTCTCCACTTCTTTCTTCCAGCGTTCCATTTGCACGCACGGGAAGGTGGGGGCGGGTGGAAAGTTGGCGTAGCTCAGGGTAATGGATCCGGCGGAGGCCGGCAGAGGGGCCACTGTGGAAATCATAAAAACGCTCACAATCACCATCGTTATCGATAACGCTGTCCACCGAGATTTCATCCTTTTCCTCCTTTTGTCCCTTTCTGGTAACCGCATGATCGCTTCTGGCGACTTATGAATGGTTGTTGTCGCGATGATCGAAAACCCGTTTGCTTTTGCGTTCGGTTCTGGGAAGGCTTCCGTAGTCCGCGATCTCAATTTCACTCCGAACCAGTATTTTTTTACGAATCTCCACACCAACATGTTCAGCCAGAGCCGCGTCGTTATCCGAGGCAGTGTCTATCCCCCGTTCCACCCGGACCACCATCATGTCGCGGCCGCCCTCACGTTGCTTGAGATGGATCTGATATTCACTGCCGATCCCCTGGATGCCGCTCAATACGTGATCAATCTGGCTCGGGTAAATGTTCACCGCTCGGTAGGTAAACATGTCGTCGGTTCGTCCAAGAATCCGGTCGTGCCTGGGATAAGGGGCACCGCAAGGTCATTCCCCCTCGAGAAGCCGTGTCACGTCATGGGTGCGGTAACGGATGAGCGGGCTGCCTTCTTTGCCCATGGTCGTGACCACCAGCTCCCCCTCCTGTCCCGGCGCCACCGGCTGAAGTGTGACCGGATCGAGAATTTCATAGATAAACAGATCGGCCCAGTAATGTATCCCCGCGTGATAGTGGCAGTCGAGACCGGTTCCCGGTCCGTACAACTCGGTCAAACCGTAAATGTCAAAAATATCTTCAACGCCGAGTAGTTCCTGGATACGGGATCGCATGGCGTCGCTGTGACGCTCGGCCCCCATGATGACCCGTTTGAGGCGAATGCGATCCCTCAGCCCTCGTTGAGTGATCTCCTCGGCCATGAGCAAGGCCATAGAGGCCGTGGAGCAGAATACTGTCGATCCGATATCGACCATCATCTCGCAGTGCATGTCTGCATTGGCCGGCCCCAGGGGAACGGCCATCGCTCCGAGCCGCTCGCATCCTCCCTGGAATCCGACCCCGGCCGTCCACAGACCGTAGCCCACGGCGATCTGAACCCGGTCTTCCGTCGTGCAACCGGCCATTTCGTAGCACCGGGAGAACATATCGGCCCACACATCGATATCATGCTGGCTGTAGCTGAGGATCTTCCGTTTTCCGGTGGTTCCTGAAGAAGCATGGATTCGGACGATCTTCTCCAAGGGTGCCGACAGCAGCGGGAAGGGGTATTCTTTCTGGAGGTCTTCCTTGTCGATCAGGGGCAGGCGCTGCAGGTCGTCAAGGCTTCGGATATCTTCGGGGAGCAGACCGGCCTCGTCCAGCTTGCGCCGGTAAAAGGGTGAATGGGAATAGGCGTGGGAGACCGTCCATTTCAGTCCATCGACCTCTATCCCCCGCAGTTTTTCCTGGGTCAGATCGTAATCGATAAATGCCATACCGCTATCCTTCCGTGGTCATCGGAGGTTAAAGCCGGCCTCCAGCGCGTTCACTGAGGGTGTGACAATATCTTTCCTCCCCGCAAACCGGGTTTCGAGTACGGTCGTCATGTGATTCAGGGCCAGAAAGGACGCACCGTCCGAATTGGGATTTCCAGCAGTCGCGGCAACACAGAATCCCAGCATCACCAGGTTGACAGCTTTGGGATGATTCAATTCTTTGGCCACCCGGTCTGCATCCGCGATAAACGTTTCCAGCGGGTGATCGGTCTCGAGGGGAACTTTAGAATTCGCCACAATCCATCCGCTGGGTTTTACAAACCCCTGAAACTGGGCAACGCTTTCCGCTTTTAAGGCCAGCATGCCATCGGCTCGGCCATGCCGGATCAGGGGGCTGGCAAAGTCACCGACCTTCAGGTGAGAAATAACGGTGCCGCCGCGCTGGGCCATTCCATGGGTTTCGGAGGTCAGCACCGGCAGCCCCCGGGCAATGGCGGCTTCGGCCATCAACCGGGTCACAAAGAGCACCCCCTGGCCGCCAACGCCGCATATAATTATTTGTTGGCGAATCTCACGCATGATTTTCGATCGTTTCAACTGTCACTGGTATTGGGTATTCGGTATTGGGAATTTGGTGTTTCGTGTTTGGTGTTTGGTGTTTTGATATTTGTGATTTGTCATTTGTTTCTTTTAGTCTGTCCTCTGTCATCCGACCTCTGACATCTGCTTGTGGGGTCGAAGCCCGCAGGGCGAAGCCCCAACACCCGACACCTGAAACCTATTCCAGCACCCAGCCCTATCATCATCATTCCACTGGCTGGATCGAATCCGTCCGACACACACTCAAACACACCCCGCATCCATCGCAGAGCATCGGATCGATAGACACCTGCTGGGTCTCTTCATCCTGACTCATGGCCGGACATTCAAAGTGCTGGATACAGTACCCGCAGCCGTCGCAATCGTCTGTAACCTGCAGAGCCTTCTTCTCTCGAGTATCATCCTGTTGTTGTCTGTCGAGAAGACAGGGATGACGCGCCACCACGACCGCCGGTCCGCTGGCGCGGCTGTATTCGACCGCCTCTTTTACCAGGGAGATAAATTCCTCCACATCGTAGGGATCGGCAACACGGCAGAATTTCACGCCGCATCCTTGAACCAGGGTTTCTATATCCACACCTCCGGAAGTGTCCAGTGTTGCCGGTGTCGGCTGATTCCCTGTCATGGCGGTGGTTCGGTTGTCGAGGATGACCAGCACAAATCGGACATTCTGGGACACCGCAGCGATCAGTGCCGGGACGCCGGCATGAAAAAAGGTGGAATCGCCAATGGTCGCCACGATGTCGAGTGGTTTCTCCAGATGCTTGTGGGCATGGTAAAAACCTGCCGCCTGACTGACGGCGGCCCCCATACACAACACGGTATGGACCGCACCCAGATTCAGACCCAACGTATAACAGCCGATATCGCTGGTGTAGATACCCCGGGGAGCCGCTTTCTTAATGGCAAAAAACTGGCCCGGTGTGGACAAGCGGCACACAAGGTGGGCCTTCGTCCGGGGGCGGCTGGCGGTGCGGCCTTGGGTTCGGGCAACCCCATATATTGACAGATGACCCGTTCCACAATTTCCGGGCTCAGCTCACCGACGGCCGGTACCGCCCCGCTGTTTTTTCCGTGCACCCGATGATGGTCCGCGACCTGCATTTCGATAACGCCGGTGGTTTCCTCGATAACGAGCACGGACTCGCAGGACTCTCTCAGATAGTCGGTGAAATCGGTATGCAAGGGGAACGGTTGCAGGACCTGATACAGGGGAATGTTCTCCCATATTCCCATGTCAAGAAATACTTCCCGGGCATGGGCGGCGACTACCCCCGAGACAACGACCACCTGCCGGCCGTTTACGCCGGGATTCAGTTGGACCGGTGCAGTGATTTCAACAGCGGCAAGCCGCTTCAACTTTTCCTCCAGCTCCTGATGCAGGTGGAACCGGAATTTCGGAGTGGCCGCCCACCGAGCGGGGTTCTTTTCGAAATTTACATCGGCCTGAGACGCCATAGGGGGATGTAGTCGAATATCCTGACGGGCATGGCACACACGGGTGGTGGGGCGCAGCATGACCGGAATCTCGTGGTCTTCGGAGATATTGAAAGCCACGGCCACCATATCCCGGGCCTGGCTCGGAGAAGATGGATCGAGGACCGGTATTTTCGCCAGCATGGCCATCAACCGGCTGTCCTGCTCGGTCTGGGATGAGTGGGGACCGGGATCATCGGCACTGATGACAATAAACCCGCCACGGGTGCCCATATAGGCGGCACTCATCAGGGGGTCTGATGCGACATTCAGACCGACCTGCTTCATGCTCACCGCCGTCCGCAGGCCGACCATACTGCCGGCGTAGGCAATTTCAAAAGCGACCTTTTCATTGACCGCCCATTGGGCATGGAGCGGTTGCACGGCCTGATCCTTGAAACGGATCACCGAGGACAGGATTTCCGACGCCGGGGTTCCCGGATAGGAGGTGGCCATGGCGCATCCGGACTCGATGAACCCCCGTGCAATGGCCTCATTGCCAAGCATCAACTCCCGATTGTCCTCTACCGGCTTATGTTTCTGTCCCATGGCTTTTCTTGCGGTTGATTCTGGATGTTGAACTCCTAACGATCGAATCTCGGGAAATCCGAATCTTGCACCGATGACCGAATGAGCAAATCAGGTACATATCGACATCACAGCGGCCGCTATGAATCAGCTTTTGTATTTTTGGTCCTTTGAATTTGAAGTTCTTGCCCGCCTCAGGCGGGTGAATTTCGGATTTCGATATTCGAGTTTCGGGTTTTAATGTCCTCAAAGCGTCAACTACTATCAAACCCGGGGGCATTATACCATCCGACAGTAAAATTGTTACCCACTCTTAAGTGCCGCCGGTTCCGGGAAATCGGCAAACACTTTTTCCGCCTCTTCGATCTCTTCATCGCTCAGGGCAAAGTTGGTCAACTCATCGGCCAGATATTTTTCATAAGCCGTCAAATCGAGCAGTCCGTGTCCGCTCCAGTTAAAGAGAATCACTTTTTCTTTGCCTTCTTCCTTGGCTTTTTTGGCCTCATCCACAACTGTCGCCAGGGCGTGGGTGGTTTCCGGGGCCGGGATGATCCCTTCGGTCCGGCTGACGAGCACGCCGGCGGACAGGGCATCCAGTTGGGTGACGGCCTTGGCCTCGAGAATGCCTTCATTTACCAACTGGCTGACGGTGGGGGCCATGCCGTGGTACCGGAGCCCTCCGGCATGAACCGGCGGTGGCACAAAGGCGTGACCGAGGCTGTGCATCGGAAGCAAGGGGGTGTAGCGCGCGGTGTCCCCATGATCATACACAAACGGGGCTTTGGTCAGTGTGGGACAGGCTGCCGGTTCCACCGGGTGGATCGCAATCTCCTTGCCGTTAATTTTGTCCAGGACAAAAGGAAAGGCCAATCCGGCAAAATTGCTGCCGCCGCCCGCGCATCCGATAATGATGTCCGGGTATTCACCAATGATTTCGAGCTGCTTTTTTGCCTCCAGCCCCACAACGGTCTGGTGCAGCATGACATGGTTCAGCACGCTTCCCAAGGAATAGCGTGTCTTTCCCGAGGTATCGCTCACGGCCGCCTCGATGGCCTCACTGATGGCGATGCCGAGGCTGCCGGGTGTGTCCGGAAACTTTTCGAGAATGTCCCGTCCGGCCTTGGTTTCGGTGCTCGGGCTGGCCACACATGTTCCGCCCCAGGCTTCCATCATGGCCTTCCGGTAGGGCTTCTGATCAAAACTGACCCGGACCATATAGACCTTGCATTCAACGCCGAACTGGGCGCAGGCAAAGGACAGGGCGCTGCCCCATTGGCCGGCTCCGGTCTCCGTCGTCATCCGTTCAATGCCGAACACCTTGTTGTAATACGCCTGGGGAACGGATGTATTCGGTTTGTGGCTTCCCGGAGGGCTGACGCTTTCGTTCTTGAAATAAATCCGTGCCGGAGTGTCGAGCGCTTTTTCAAGGGCCATGGCCCGAACGAGCGGAGAGGGACGCCAGATGGTGTAGACCGACAGGACCTCCTCCGGAATGTCGATCCATCGTTCCGGACTGACCTCCTGCTCGATCAGATTCATGGGAAACACCGGCGACAGCATATCCGGGGAAACCGGATTGCCATCCGGTCCCAACGGGGGATTCATCTTGATGTCGGCGAGAATATTGTACCATTGCCTCGGTATTTCAGATTCACTGAGAACGATCTTTCTGGCCGCCATGTTTGCCTCCTTTTTATTTTAACGGTCCCCATCTTGCGCCATGAGGTCTCAATTTTCGATGCTTCTCCAAATTAGTTGGAGAAGAGGATCCAAGGATTCGAGGGTTCAAGTGGTCGTATCTAAATAAAAAGCCGGGATGCCCCTGGCAGCCCCGGCCAAATAAAAAAGCCGTGAGCCACTTCGGGATCGAACGCTGAAGCCGCCCACAGCCTCGTGTGTTTACTTTACGTGTTACAGGTGGTGAGCAAACTTCAGGTCCTTAGCCACCACCACCAGCGGATAAAGGTCATTGCCACCTCGTCATTGACACGTTTTCCCAACAGGCTTCCTGATAGCGGATGCCGCGCGTGCCTGTCAAGAGCAATTCTTCCGGTAATGTACAAATGTTAGGGGTTCTCCCGGGGGGATGGGACCGGCCAGACATTGCGTGAGCGGCCGCATCACGGACCGGTGTTTAAAATAAAACAGGTGCGCCGGACAACGGCAGTCGGAAGCACCGAATCCTCGGGCAGGAATAGAGGCACCGGGTATCGCTTCGACCGAGGCCGCCCAGACGTGCTCATAGGAGATAGGCGCTTCGGTAAAAAATGCGCCTTCCGCCTCGGCGCTCTGCCTGAAATAATCGATATGCCAGTGAAAGCGATGCGAGGGATGAAAATGACGGCGCAGTCTGGCCCGAAGCCCGCCGGGGCCAAACGCACTTCCCATATACGCATACCAGCCCTGTGGAAAGGCCATGTGACCCATGGCTCCGATACGAATCCGCGCCGTTTTTTTGAGTCTTAAAATCAGACAATAGGTGCCGACACCATCGATCCTGTCAGAGCTCCACGAAACCTTCGTCGTTTGCCTGTTTGTCATGAGCGTTTAAGCAGAGTTGTCGGTTTGCCCGTTTGCCCGTTTGCCCGTTGGCCCGTTTGCCGGTTTGCCGGAGCGCCCGTGTGCCGGTTTAGCCGCCTGCCCGGCGGCAAAATCACAAATATCAAATCACAAATACGTGGAGTCCTTTTTCTGGATCTCGTATCACTGGTTCAAGCATCCAGGCCGCCGACGGCGACCAGGTGAGATCTTGAACCCTGAACCTTGAACGTTGAACCTTTTATTCTTTCAGCTCATTATCAATCCAAAATCCGCAATCCAAAATCCAAAATCGTGCCAAGCATCCAGTATCCAGGATCAAGCATCCAGTATCCAGGATCAAGCATCCAGCATCGAAACTCCCGACATACCGCTGACGCCATAATACGATAATCCCGAAGGGATTTTCTCGGTGTGTAGGCTATGTTCTCAGCGTCGCGACGAGGCGAAGGGGGTGTTTCAGGAGGTTCAGGGCAGACAGGATATCCGGGCAGATGACATCCGCAGACTGGATGGTGTTCACCGCAGCCCCTTCTTCAAGGATAACGGCGATACCGAGACGGGAAAGGTTCAGCATCAAGCTGTCGTTTCTGCCGTTTCCGATACTGACGGTGCGCTCCGGCCCGATGGAAGACACATAATCCCGCTTTCCGATATCCTGCTCATGTTGGGGTAGCACAACGACGGTGCAGGCTGTGCCGGCGAGCGTTTCCGTAACGGTACCGAAGGTGTCCGCCGTCAATACATGGATGGACAGAGACGATGACAGCTCCTGTAGCATCTCTGCAACACCGTCGATCAGATTTCCGTCGAACGCAATGGTGCCGTTATAGTCGAGAACCAGATGTTCCAGTTTCATGCGGCCGAATCCGGGGACATCAATGGAGATCATGGTTCTCTTAGCGGGGTTTGAGTATCCACATCGACAATCTCGGCTTTGAGTTGACCGTCCCGAATGACGAGCCGCGCCACAGTGACCGGATAACTGAAACGGCGAGGCCCGGCACTGCCGGGATTGATATACAGAATTCCCTGGCGATTCCCGATATGGGGCCTGTGGGAATGGCCGTAGACGACGGCGCTGATTCCGGCGGCGACAGGGTCCAGATCCATACGGTGTATTTCGTGGATCATATATATCAGATGACCGGCGGCTTCGATGGTATCGTTCTCAGGCAGTTCTTTGCGCAGACGGCCATAATCCATGTTCCCCCGAACAGCAACCAGCGGCGCCACCGAGCGCAGGCCGTTGAGTACATCGGGGATGTCGATATCCCCGGCGTGAAGGACCATATCCACACCTTGGAGGGCATTGATCGCTTCCTCCCGCAGCAACCCATGGGTGTCTGAAATGATGCCGACGGTAAAGCCGGATTTGTCTGCATCTGATGCCACGATGTGCGAGCTTTCTTAGTGAATTGTGTCTGGTAGACGACCTATGATGCTGGATCCTGGATCCTTGATACTGGATCCTTGATACTGGATTCTGGATAGAAGACGAATCCGAGATAAGGTATACAGCAATCCAGATTCGTGATTCCTGAAAATCAAATGATCATCACCACGATGCCCACGAGGGAGACTTTAGCTTCATTTTTCTTTGTGAATTTCGTGGTGCCGTGGTTCATATCCAGCATCCAGCATCCCAGTATCCAGTATCTATTTCAGGGTACCATCATGGGTTCGGCCACTTCTTCGGCTTTTTCCTTTCCGAAAAGCAACTCCACCAACGTTAAAGCGAATTCTATGGCCGTACCCGGTCCCTGACTGGTGATGACATTTCCATCGACGACCACCCTGGAATCAATGGCGGACTGATCCGAGAGTCGGTCGGAAAAAGACGGGTGGCTGGTGGCACGACGGTTTTCCAATAGACCGTGCGTTTCCAGAACCACGGCAGGCGCTGCACATATGGCGGCATAGAGCCGCTCCTTTCGACGTTGTCCCTGTAGTAATCGGAACACGGCATCTGCATCACTGAGTCGCTCGGCACCGGGCATACCGCCCGGGACCGCAATCAGGTCGTAATCGGTGGTCAGACAATCATAGATCAAACAATCAGCGACGATCTTGACCCCCCTCGACGCCGTTATTTGAAGCCCATCCACCGAAGCCACCGTTCCAGCGGCTCCTGCCCTTCGGAGCACATCGATAATACACACGGCCTCGATCTCTTCGGTGCCGTCTGCGATGGGAACAAGCACTTTTTTTGCCATGACAGCCTCCTGTCGAAGTGGTTTCATCCGGCCAGCATGCCGGAGGGCCCAACATCAGCTCTTTTTACCAGCCTTGACGATAATCTCGAACTCCTTTCGGGTGACCGGTTGGATGGACAGCCGCATCCCCTTGCGGAGCAGCATCATATCTTCGAGCCCGGGTATCCGGCGCAACTCCTTTAACGGCAGCGGTTCTGGAAATTCGGATTCAAACTGGATGTCCACCATATACCATACCGGGTTCTCAGGAGTACTTCTTTTGTCAAAATGCTGACTTCGGGGATCCCAGGCCGTGTGATCCGGATAGCCTTTTTTGACGACCTTTGCCGTACCCACGACCGCCGGCTTTTTACCGCTGTGATAAAACAGAACGCCATCGCCGGCGTTCATGTCATCTCTCATGAAATTGCGTGCCTGGTAATTCCGAACGCCATCCCAGTAATCGATGCCGTCATCACTCTCCTTAAGATCATGGATCGAATATTCGCCCGGCTCCGACTTCATCAACCAGTATTGTTTCTTCATGGGCAAACGCCTTGTCTTTTGTTTCGGAAACCAGTTTCAAGACATTAAAGCGGAGAACGAACAGATGCAAGTGTTTAAACCATTGCGATCTCAAGGAACCCGCTACTCCGGAGTCCTTATGGATACACAGGGGTAATTTTTATAATAAATCCGAAATTCGAATATCGAAATTCGAAACAATATCGAATATCGAATGACCCAAACCCCATATTCTTAAAGGGCTCGTTATCAGGTCTTGCTTTTATTTTTTGAGCCTTCGAATTTGTAATTTGTTTCGAGATTCGGATTTCGTGCTTCGAATTTTGAAACATCGAACTGACATGTCGAAATAAGAGACATCAATCATCTAGCGAATACCAATACTGTTTAAAAGGCCTCCTCCGGCATGTCCACAACTTCCCTTCCGCCGCGCATCAGTCTCTCGATTGCGGCCCGGGTTTCTGGCAACACGGTCTCGACAAAGAAGACCGCCTGCAGGGCCTTGCCCCGGTAGAAGGCATCGCCTTTGCTGCCGGTGGTCATATAAGGATATGCCGTCCGCGCCAAATCCAGCAATCTCCAGGCAACGGCGACATCACCGAAGGCCATCAGCGCCGAATAGGTCCCTGCAGCCCATTGGGACGGATCGGCGGATCGCAGGGCTTGGAATGCTTCTGCCAGTGTCCACAAGCCATCAGCTGTGTTTGAAAGGGATTGTATCTGATGCCCCAATCCAGGGTGATTTCGATGGTTGCGACAGAATCCATCCAGTTCCGTTCTGAACGCATTCAGGCAGGCGCCATCTCGAAGGGTCAGTTTGCGCCCCATAAGGTCGAGGGATTGGATACCGTTGGTTCCTTCATAAAGGGACAGAATTTTGGCATCCCTGAGGTATTGCTCCAGCGGATAATCCTTACAATACCCATGGCCGCCAAGGCATTGAATCGCGGTTTCACATACCCGAAACCCCTTTTCCGAACCATAGGCCTTGATGATCGGCGTTAGAATGTCGACCAGATCCCGGTAGTGGTACCGCTCCGCGGCATCGGATGCGTCGATGGCCAGATCCGACCAGAAAGCGGCTGAATAGATGAGTGACCGCAGGCCGTCGACCATCACCTTCATCTCCATCAGCATCCGCCGGACGTCGGGATGCCGGATGATCGTCACCTCCGCGCCGTTCCCATCCGCGATATCTTTGCCCTGAACCCGTTGCCGGGCATAGTCCACCGCATGGCGATATGCCGATCCGGCAATAGCCAGACCGCTGATCCCGGTGTTGATCCGGGCGGCATTCATCATTTGAAACATATGGGGCAATCCCCGGTTTTTATCGCCGCAGAGATGCCCGATACAGGAATCCCGTGTACCGAATTCCAGGGCTGCCGTGGGAGAAGCATGCAATCCCAGTTTGTCCTCCAATCGCGTGCAGATCACATCATTGGACCCACCCGGGGATCCGTCTTTATGAATCCGTCGTTTGGGTACGACGAACAGCGATAACCCGCGGGTTCCCTGTGGGGCGCCCTCCAATCGGGCCAGAACCAGGTGGATGATGTTATCGGCAAGATCGTGATCCCCCCAGGAAATGAAAATTTTCGAGCCCCGGATTTTGTAGTCGTCCCCTTCCGGCCGGGCGGATGTCTCTATGGCGGCAAGATTTGAACCGGCATCGGGCTCGGTCAGGCACATGGTACCCGACCATTGCCCATTATACATTCTGGACACAAACGTGCGTTTCAATTCTTTGGTGCCGAAGGTCTCGATGAGGTGGGCCGCCCCGTGGGTCAGGCTGGCGGCCATCTGGAATGCCTGGCAGGCGCCATACATGAACTCATTGACCACAATTCTCATCATGTTGGGGAAACCCTGACCGCCGTATTCCGGGTCTCTGGACACAGCGATCCATCCCTGATGCCCAAGTTCATGAAACGCATTTCGAAAGGCTGGCGGGCAGATTACCCGGTCCTTGTCCATATGGACGCCTTCTGTTTCGCCGATGGCATTCAACGGATCCACGACCTCTTTAGAAAACCGTATGGCTTCATTGACCAGCAGGTCCAGGGTCTTCTCTTCCAGCCATCGGTATCGTTCCAGACGACAGAGGCGGCCGTAATTCAATTGTTCCTTTAGAATAAAGAACACATCTTTTGGATGGATTCTGTAATGCCCCATATCGTGTCGGACCCGGCTGAGTGTTAGCGGGGGATGTATCTGTGGTCCGTTGCAGTTAGGCATGCATACCATATTCAGGAGAAGCATGGAAATCTCCCCAGAGCCCCGTGGGGTTGGCCTGGATATTTTAGTGAATCTTTCCTACAATCTGGCACAGTATAGGGGTTATGGCATGGGGAGATCCCCCACAGCTACACCGTGGAACCTGGAGAGGCTGCCATGGGCAATCGCTTGACGGAATGGGTGGTACTGACCGGGATGCTGATCGGGCTGCCGGCACTGGGCGTGGTGTTGGCCGGCAAACCAATATCCATCTACCTGGAATTTCCCCCGGAAAGCCGGTTTATCGATCACGCACCCTTTTCCTGGACGGCGTTCGTGGCATACGCTGCCTTTATTCTGGCCGTGGCGATACCCATCGGCTTTGGGCTCTGGAAAGGATTCCGGTCCACCATCGGTTCTCGCGTAGACAGCCGTCCCTTTCCCTGGTGGGGATGGATGGGACTGGTCAGCGGTGTCGTCTTTTGGGTTTTGGCCTGGACCCGGATGCCGTGGTTTTCACAACTTCAGCCCCATACCTTTTTCCCATTGTGGTTGTCTTACATCGTGGTGGTCAACGCTCTGGGCATGCGCCGAAACGGACGCTGCCTCATGCTGGACCAACCCTGGTTTTTCCTGGCCCTCTTTCCTTTTTCAGCCGCCTTCTGGTGGTTTTTCGAGTACCTCAACCGTTTCGTCCAGAACTGGTACTACACAGGGGTGCATTACGGTCCGGGGACGTATTTCCTCTTGGCGACGCTGTCCTTTTCCACGGTACTGCCGGCCGTGCTGAGCACGCAGCAGTGGATCGCCGGCTCCCCTGCTGTGAACGCCGGATTTCGATCGAGGTTGCCCATCCGACCGGCCCACCCCCGCATGTTGGCTGCAATAACGCTGATCACTGCCGCCACCGGCCTGCTGCTCATCGGTGTGCTGCCGAACCACCTGTTTCCTCTGGTGTGGGTATCGCCGCTATTGATATGGGCATCCGTCCGCGGGCTTCGGGGAAAACAGCAGGTATTCTCGAATATCGTCAGGGGGGATTGGCGCCTGGTCATATCTGCCGCCATAGCGGCGCTCTTGTGCGGATGGTTCTGGGAAATGTGGAACTACTTCAGCATGGCGCGGTGGGAATACAGCGTGCCCCTGGTCCAACGTTTCCACGTGTTTGAGATGCCGCTGTTGGGATACGCGGGGTATTTACCCTTTGGGCTGGAATGCCTGGTGGCCTGCGAGCTGATCCGAACAGGATCCGGGATATCCGCCGACCACATGGCACCGTAATCCGCGTATGTCCTTCCCAATGTTTTAGCCGTCGAAGACTCGCTACCGGTATCGGATTCGGGTTCGGAATCGGTATCGATCTCAAAGTCGACAACAGGATACTTAACGCCGCTTCTTCTTTTTTGATTTCTTCTTTTTTCGCTTCCGCTTTTTCTTGAGTTGTCGTTGCTTTTTGACCTTTTCCAATCTTTCTTTGATGTCATCCTGGTATCGTTTGACGGCAGAGAAGGCTAACACATAGCCGGTAACGGCGATGGGAAGGCCCAGAACGATTCCCCCCAGGGTCATGAGTGAGATAATCTCCGGAGACTTTTCCAGCATCCGAAGCAATAGCGACCAATCCATCTGGTCGGGTATCGGATATGCTTTTTCGATACCTACCAGTTTGGCGCCGATGAGATACGTCACCGGATAGATAATCGGCATGGTGAGGGGATTGGAAATCCAACAGCCGAGCATGGAAGATATTTTGTTCCATTTGAACAGCGCCGCAAACAACACGGCCAGGGCCATCTGGAGACCCAGAAACGGGCTCATACCGATAAAGAGGCCCAGTGCAAAGCCGAGTGCAATTTCCCGGGGTTCACCCCGTATGCGCACGAATCGATCATAGGTCGTCCGCCAGAACTTCACCAGCGGTGATCTGGCTAGCAAATTCGGTTTATTCACATTCGATCGATTCATAGGGCAGCGGGATAACGACACCTATCAATAAGGCCGGTGTGCAAAGCGATGCATAAACATTCACGCGCTGATCTGTTGGTTGAAAATGAAATAATATGGGAGATAGGGCTTTACAATAAAAAAAGAACGCATTGGATGCGGATTCCGACATCGCACATGCCTTACCGGCGGTCTTATTCAGGCTATTTCCGGGAGGCTATAGCAATTGTCAAAAATATGTTCCGATTGAGAAGAGAATCAGGCCGGTACGGCCTGTCTGGTCGAAGCTTCAGCGTAGATTGATGACCGGCCCTACATTACGGCTTTTGTAGGGCGGGGCATCATCCTTCGCCAAGGCTCCGGCCAGACGGGCCGCACCCGCCCATAGCAGCCGTAAGGTTATCCTCCTTTGAATCAGAAAAAAAATACCACATTTACTCTAACCGTTCATCGATAGGCCCTTCTCGCCAGCGGGTGACTTCCAAACAGTATCGAAACCAAGCTCCGAGATAATGTCGATGGCCTTATCGATATGCAGCCCCACGGTGTCGATGCCATGGGAATCATCACCGGGAACCGCAGAAATACCCAGGTCTCGGGCCTCCTCCAGAATCCAGCGCACAGGGTACGGTTCAGCCGCCCCTTTGACAAGCGCGCGGACATTGACATCCAGAATCAGTCCAAGATCAGCAATCAAAGAGAGGTTTCTCTGAATTCTCTGACGGATGTCTGGATGCGACAGGTGGTCTGGGTAAGCCGGATCAAAGAGACGCACCAAATCAAGGTGGCCGACCACCTCCGGCTTCTGATCCCGTATCATCTCATACTGGATATCAAAATACCTTGAGTACAAGGGGATGATGCCGCCGGCTGTGTTGACCGCCGTTTCGTAATCGGTTGGGGAGCCGTCAAAATTGATCCCATCCACATGGTGTACCGAACCGACGATGTAGTCTATGGGAAACTCGCTGAGCAATTCATGAATACATTCCGTTGCACCCGGATAGGTTTCGGTCTCCATTCCCACGAAAACCCGGATGGCGGAACGGTATTTATCCTGCATCCGTCGGCACTCGCGCACATAGTCGGCAAAACGATTATGGAGAAAGCGCGCGCTGAGCCCGGCGTCCTGCTCGTCCCGGTAGCGCCACCGGTCCTCTGCCGGCGGCATATGTTCGGTGATACCGACCCACGAAAATCCTTTATCGATATAGGCCAGGATAATGTCCTCCAGAGTGTCGCTGGCATGCTGACAGAATTGCCCGCTGTGACCGCCATGGGCAGACACCAGATCCACACCGGATGCGCCGCTACCCATCATGAGCCGTCAATCTGCGTCAAATGGGATTCAATGGACGCCAGGTATTTGAGGTCCGAAAGCCATGGCGCCGGAATGGCAGCCGGTCCCTGAAAGGCCCCCAGAATCATCCCGACCACCATTCCCCTGGCAGCAGAGTCGCCGCCGGCCATCACATTTTCAACCAGGGCGGTCTGTAAATCGTTTTCATAACGGACCACCAGATGAATCACCGACGGCAATGCCGCCGGGGTTCCGCAATGCTGGCCGAATTCCAGAATCGCCTGACGCGTATCCCGGGAGGCGCTTTCCAGCCCATTGGATACCAGGGCTCCGAAATCTCCCCGTTTGAAACCCACCTCTGCCACAGCTTCTATGGCCGCTGTTGGCGCTGTACCTTGTAGTACATGCCAGGTCACCCGGGACAGAAATTCGGCTGAACGGATCACCTGCGGCTGGTTGTGGGTCATGGCGGTCTGGGCCTTGGCGCTGTCGACCAATGTCTCGAGGTCATCGGAATACCGGTACACCAGCGGAGCTATTCGGGCGGCGCCGCCAAGATCCGTAGAGGTGGATCCGGACTTTTCGGGAGTTTTCCCCGACCCAAATCCTTCGAGAGTCTCCTTGGTGGCATGATCCAGATAACCGTTATATCCCTTGAGAAAGTCCTGCCAGCGCGCGGCAAAGGAATCCAGCAGAAAACCGTCGGATTCCGCGATGGACTCCAGGAGCACCAGGGTCTGATCTCCATAATGGGTGAACTCCCCTTTGTCTTTGGTGGGGTGATACGTATTGGCCGGTGGCTTCAGAAGCCGGTCCACCCTGCCGATCTGACCGTCGATTTCACCGGTGTCATAAATCCAGTGCGCCCCCAGTGCGAGTGAATCGGCAGCAAAAGAGGCCAGCACCATTGCTTTTAAATTATTCGTCATTGGTCAACTCCCTTCATTCGTCCATGTTCGAATGAAATGGATCAGAAGTGCTCTTTCAACATGTTATTGATTTCTTCTGGAAACGCCATGCATAGGGCTTCGTTAAACAGGTTCCGGAGGGCACCGATGTCCGGCGTGCCCAGTGCCTGGTTGAAAAAGGTGCGCGGAGAAAACAACAGATGGAAACGGGTGAACGTATCCCCCACGGATCCGGTGAAAAAGTTCATGTTGAAGCTGTAAATACCCATCTTGTCGTAGGCGGCCATGGCTTTTCGAAGGCCTTCGGCGATGCTGATAAAATCATCCGATGTCAGTTCCATGGTGCTGCTCACATCATCGACAACCGCAAGCACGTCCCCGGCAACACCGATGGGAGCGTAGGCGGTCAACCAGGTGGTCCGTCCAATTCGCCCCAGGAATCGCTCACCGCTTTCCGTTTCAGAACGGACCAGGTCCTCCCAGTAATTACTACCTTTTGACTTGCTGTAGGCACGGGCCGACTGCAGCTCCCGTCGCATGAGATCCGGGGCGGTTGACGTGGCGAACACCTGCAGATGGGGGTGGATGATCGAACTGCCGGACACCGGCATGTAGTTCCAGTTGATGATATGATAGACCGACTCCGGATGGTGAATATCCCGTACCCGACGGAAGAAATCCATGGCCAAGCCAAAGGCCTTTGCCATACGTTCTGTCGTAAACTCGGTCATGGGAATGTAATGCCTCCCGGCCATGGTGGCGACAGCCCCCAGGCTGTCGTAGGGAGCGATGTTCGGAAAGAGTACCATGTCTTCGAACACCATGCGGCCTTCCGGAAGGATCTCTTCCGGGAAAGCCGGCGTGACGTCCATAACCCGCTCCGGACAGAAGGGACACCAGGCATCGGTACCGGCCACCATTTTTTCGAAATCCGGCTTTTCCCATTTCAGCTTCATGAAATGACAGATACGGGAGCTTCGTCCGGTGAGCGGATCGAATCGAATTTCGCTGGGGATGGATCTTCGGGCCATGTCCTTCTTCGGATTCAATACCACCGTTTCTTTCTGTATCGCCCTGAATTCCATAAGACCTCCTCCCGAACAGAATCGCGTTGCGATTCTGTGTTGCTTCCGCAGCAGAGCTGCGTGAATTAAACGCAGGTAATAATCTGAGCGAGCAAAAGCCCTTCCGCTAATTTCAATGGTGTCTGTTCATGCCGATTGGGTGGCACTCAGAAAACGGCGGTTGATGATGATGCCGTGGCGTTTGCCGAAACCGGCGAAGCGCTGCGGATCGAAGCCTCCTGAGATATAGAGCCTCCGAAACGCTTTTTGCTTCAGCAGTTCCAGGATAAAACTGATGTGACCGGAGTATCCGGTATCGTCTAATTGCTGAAGCCGGGTGACTGTTTGCCGAGCCAGTGCCACCGCCTGTCGGTGAACCACGGGTCCGTTGCCGTCGCAACCGCGCAGTGAATAGAGCTGGCGGCAACTGAACGGACGCACTTCGTAGATTCGGCAATGCTGTTCCTCCGAAAGAAAGGGACAGGTGTCGGTTTTATTTTTTTCCTTGGCCCGTCGGTTTCTTTCAATGCGCTTTTGAAATCGTATCCTATGGCCGGGGTCCATGGACCAGAGGTGTTTCCGTATCACCAAACCCTCCAGGGTGGTCATATCCACCGTTCCGAAGTGGTGACAGCAAAAGGCACATCCGGGTTGGCACACCGCTGCTTTTTTGAACTCTGCCACCGCCGTATCATAGTCGCGGTAGATGGCTTCGAGTTCCGGTATTTTCTGTTCCGGTGTTTTCATAGCTCCGTTGGCCCGTGTGCCCGTTTGCCCGTTGGCGGGTTTGCCGGCTGTTGAAGGATACAAGTTCAAGATTCAGGATCCATGACATTGGTGTCGATCAGTCATCTTCCGCTCCCTGTGGCCCGCACCTTATGTCCTGCATCTTGCATCCAGTGCTTTTCATTCCTCCCCTGTCGCAAAAGCAATGGCAGGAAGGAAGATACATTCCAAAATCCAAAATCTAAAATCACCGTATCCAGAATCCAGAATCCAGATTACACCAGCTCCACCCGCACCGGTGTTCCCTGGGATACCTGTTTTAAGACGGAGGCATCTCCCGAGATTTTGCCGAACACATTGACCGGGCTGTAGGCCTTCGGGTTGTCTCCCGTGCTAACCGGTGTCGTTCCGAAAAAAATGCAGAATGCCGGACCCATGGGCCAGTATCCCAAGTCCCCGACCATCACTTCTTCACGGGCATCCGGTTCCAGATCGATACGAATCGGTACATCAAAATAGATCTCGTCTCCCCAGACATTGGCGGTTCCCTCCAGGGGCATTGCCGCCATAATTTCCTTGGCCGTCGGCGTGTCCAGGAGAGTCGCTGAAACTGAAATGTCTCCTGCCGATATCCGAATCTCACTCATTTTGACACCCCTTCTGAAAAAGTTTGTTGGACAGGGTTCGGTTGGCTCGGGTCGTCGTCTGCGTGTCTGTTCATAGCACTGGTATTCGAGGAATTTCAATGTCCCCCGGATTCAATGTGTCCCAGCAATTCCGCCGGCCTCTCGATGAGATACCGGGCCCCGGCCTGCCTCAGTTCTTCCCGGGACCGAAATCCCCAAAGTACCCCGACCGGAACCATGCCGGCGGCCAGCGCGGTCTGCATGTCGGTCGCCGTGTCGCCGATGAAAACGCATCGGTCGACAGGTACGTCCAGTATTCCGGCGATTTCAAGGGCACCGGCAGGATCCGGCTTCCGCGGCACATTCTCGCGAAGACCGAATACCGCATCAAAGGTCCAGTCGCCTAACAACTCACCCACACTCCGAATGGCGGCAGGATGCGATTTGTTGGAAAGGACGGCGAGTTTGACGCCACGCTGGGTCAGCCCATCGAGAAGCTCGGGAATGCCGTCATAGGGCTTGGCACGCGGCATGTCCATCGCCAGATATCCTGATAAGTACTCCGCCAGACAGTGCTCAATCATTTCAGGCGTCCGGAGATGTTCCGGCAGAGCCCGTCTGACCAGCATCGGTGCGCCGTCTCCAACGAGATAGCGATACTTCTCTATAGAATGCGGGGGCAATCCCTGTTTTTCCAGAACGCGATTGAATGTCTCGCCAATGTCGACCAATGTATCCAGCAGGGTGCCGTCCAGATCGAAGACAGCGGCCCGGATGTCATTCTTTGAAAGGGTCATGATTCCTCTCAGAATCTTCGATTTCGGCAATCGGTTGCCTATTTATGGTTCCGTCGCCGCAGGATCACATCCAGACGGCGACGGCATATCCCCAGTAAACAGAGTAGACCGCCGCCAAGCCGACGATGATGCGGCGGGCGCCGCTGGATGGAAACCGGCGCCACAAGAGAACACAAGCGCCCACTACCGCGGCCACCTCGACCATGCTCATCACATGCCCGAGATGATCCGGATCCCAGTAGGACACAGGGCTTTCGAAACGCCAGTGGCTGAGGGGCACAAAATGTCGATGGGCGTGGTCATTGTGCAACAGAAAATCTCCGACCCCATGAAGCGCCATGCTGGCAAAGAAGACAGCCCATCGGGAATGCTTCCGTGTCGTGGCGAGGAGCCAACCACCCAGTGCCAGCGGGATGGAATTGAAGCCATCGAAGAACGCCTGCCAGCCAGGATGATAGTATGTGTCGGCCCAAATGAGGGCTTCGGGTAAATCCCGAAGCAATTTAGCATCCAGATAGAAGACAAGGATCGGCAAATCCGGCATCAGGGCACCGACCAGAATCGGCATATTCAGCTCCGGTCGATCTTTTCGACCGAGCAGAACCAGGTTTAAGACAATGTGCGCAGGTGTGTTCATCGAAAGGTTCGTACCGCCGACATGCCCCCGTCGACGTGCATAATTTGCCCTGTAATCCAGGCCGCCGGGTCATCCAGCAGGTAAAGCGCGGATTGTGCGAGTTGCCCGGCTGAGCCGACCTTTTTTAAGGGATGGCGGTCTTCGGCGGCTCTTTGCTTGTCCTCGGACGACAGGAGCTGAGATGCGAGGGGGGTGTCCGTAAGAGAGGGTGCCACTGCGTTGACCCGGATCCGGGGGGCCAGTTCCGCCGCCAGGGATCGGGTCAATCCCTCGACAGCCCCTTTCGCGCTGGCTACCGATGCATGGAAGGGCATTCCGGTTTGAACCGCCACCGTGCTAAACAGCACGATACTGGCTCCCGATGCGCTCTTCTTCATTTTGGTCACCAGACTTCGAACCGCCCGGACCGCTCCCAACAGATTCACATTGAAATCCTCCAGGAAATCTTCATCCGTGAGACGTGAGATTGGACGAAGACGGATGGTCCCGGGACAGTAGACCAACCCTTGGACGGTGTCTGGAATCACATCTGGCGGGACTCCGCCAGCTGTGGCATCCCAGGTGAAATAGTCTGCCCCGGGTAATCTGTCGGCTTTTTCAGCGTATCGGGAACCAATGAAACACCGGGCATTACGGTCCGTGAGCAAACGGGACAATTCCAGTCCGATGCCCGACGTCCCACCGATTATAAAAACATTTTTATCCTTCATGAATGACTCCTCCGGCAGCCTGAATTTAGGGCATGCTTAGCCAATAAGCCCGCTGCCGTCCCGTTCATGACGCCTGATCGGAATCATATCGGTCGTCTTTCATTCCAACACAGCAGAGAAAGCATGCGATTTCTACAACCGTCACAAACAAAGTTCCGATGCATAGAAATTGGATATCCAGCCCAAGAGCGTGGATTCGAAACGGAATTCTGACAGAGACCATGAATCTGGAAGTAACTTAAGAAGCCGGAGACAGGATTCAAGCGGAAAGGGCCGCGTGCAGGGGATGGGGCGATCACCACGGCGGGTCCTGATCCGGATATTCCAGGAAATCCGCCAATTCACTGCGGGTGGGGATACCATGACGCGCGCCCATCTTGAGGCAGCAGAGCGCGGCCACGGCACTGGATAATTCCAGAAGATTGGTCCAGCCGAGCCGGTGTGCCAGGCCGGCGGAAAACGCGCCATGAAATGCATCCCCGGCACCGGTGGTATCAATAGCCGTGATGGGCCTTGCCGGTAGGGCGCCAGCCTCCGGGCCGCGGTGCCACAGCAGTCCGTCACTACCAAGAGTAATCACCACATGGGGGGCGACATCGGCCAGCTTTGACAAAGCCTGCTCGGGATTGCGGAGTCCGGTATAGTTCCGGGCAAAGCGCTTCGATGCGATCAGGTAATCCACCTGAGAAACCAGGGCCTCAGTCCCCGGGTGCACCGAGCCCGCATCCAATATGGTGGGTATATTGTTTGCCCGGGCGTACTTGACCAGCGCCTCGGCCATGAGCGGCTCATGCCCGTCGAAAAGGATGACCTTTGGTTGGTATGGTTCACCGCAGACCGTCTCCGCTGGAAGCGGGTCAGTGTTTTCCCGATAATTGACCAGGGACCGCTCCCCATCCGGTTTGACAAGTACGATGGAAAGGGGGGTCGATCGTTCTCCGCGAACGACCAGATCGGTGAGGATTCCTTCTGTCTCCAGTTCCTTGACATGCCGGTCACCAAAGACATCGTTCCCCAAATACCCGGCGAAGGCGGACCGGAGCCCAAGGCGGACAACTGTCACAGCGGCATTGGCAGCCGGCCCTCCGCCGCATTCGACAAGGGCCGTGGCCACGCACTTTTGGTCCGGTCCCGGTTGGTGCGGCACCGAAAAGGTCAAGTCATAGGCTGCGTGCCCGACACATAGGACGTCGATGGGGGTGGGGGGAGTCATGAATAGAGATATCTACAGTATCGGTAGTTAGCTGAACGCACGTATACCTCGACGGTGTCACGGGTTGGCCGGTTGTTTCAGGATACAGGATACACCGGCAAAATTAAATTACATCCTGCATCCTGAATCATGTGTCCTGCATCTGCTAGCAAGCATCCAGAAACCAGTATCCAGAATCCAGCACTTAGAACTTCTTCGCCGCCTCCGAAAGCATCCGCTGCACCCGGGGATTGAACCAGCAATCTAGAAGGTTATCTTTTTTTTCCTCCCGGTGGGCGATGAAGTATTCGGCCAGGGCCTCTGTTCGGAATGCCTTAATCAGGGAAAAGGCCGGGCCTTGGAGAGAAGACAGCTCCAAAGCCTTGCTCACTGCCGCTTCTTCAACCTCCGCTTTTGGATGGACCTCATCGATCAACCCGATCCTCACTGCGGCCTCGGCAGCCATGAGATCCCCGGAGTAAGCGATATCCCGGGCCGTACGCTCTCCCACGACCTGCTTTAGCATAAGATCCGCCAGAAACGGCACGGGAACACCGATGGTAATCTCGTTCAGGCCGACGAGGGTCCTGCCTTCAGCAGCAATCCGATAGTCGCAGGCCAGCCCCAGAATCGTGCCGCCCGCCGTGGCATGGCCAGAAATTGCAGCGACCGTCGGTATGGGCATCCGATAGAGAGTGAGCACGGCCTCGTCAAGACGGGTCCAGAACTCGGACATACCTTGGCGGTCCAGCGTCAGCAATTCGGGAAGGGCCAGCCCGATACAGAAAAACTTTTCTCCCCCGCACAACACCATGGCATCGAACCGGTTTTGAACGTCGTCCAATGAGGTTAACAAATCATCTACCAGATCGCTGCTGATGGCATTGATGACGCCGTTCTCCAGGCGCACCTTGGCGACCTTCCCCCGGTCTTCAACAGTTACCCTCGGCATGTTTCTCCCTCCGTAGAAAAGATTCTACCGCATCTTTTCTACCAATGAATAAAATAGAAACCTTAAAAAAAAGTTCCTTACAGAAGTTAAGGGCATCAAGCCCCTAAAATCATTACACGCATATGATTCTATATAGGATTTCATGAAATGCTCAGGATTGTCTTGCGTGTTTCACGCCGCTGAGGTGTTCATTGGCAAGGCACTCAAGGGCGCAGCCGTAGTCGGACTACTGCAAGCCCTTGATAACGCCGCCCATGGACACCTCAGGGAGCGCCCTCCGGGTGACAAATTCATGAAACACCCTGAGTAATCCTGGCATCTCACCAATGGAGGCTTTCATGGGCAAGGCACTTCGAGGCGAAGCTGTAGTCCATCTACCGCGAGCCTCGAATAACACCGTCCATGGAAGTCTCCATTGGCCCAGCGGGTGAAATATGTTTAGAGTATTTTTTCCTTCTTGGCTATTGCACCATCCCCTGACACCGGTAGAATCAAATGATCAAATATCGCTCAGCATAATTTTTTATATCAGCGTCTGAACATATTTCATGAGATGCCCAGGATTATTTTGCCGATGTTAACATTCTTCTCCATGGCGGCGTGGGCTTCCCGAACCTGTTCCCAGGGAACCACACGATCGATCACCGGTTTCAAATCGCCGGATTCAAATCTGGGGAGACATTGCTTTGAGAATGCCTGGGTCAAGGCGATGCGATAATCCAGAGAGCGACTGCGAAGCGTGGATCCCATGATCTTGATCCGTTTGCGCATCAACACGCTCAAATCAACGTTGTCGATATGCTTTCCGCCCATGAGCGCCAGGATGACCCAACGGCCGTCCACGGCGATGCATTGGATATTCTTGTGGAAGTAATCCGCACCGACGACATCGATGATGACATCCACACCTTTCCCACCGGTCGCTGCCAGCACTTTTTCATGAAATTCCTCAAGGTGGTAATTGATCCGTGTGTCGGCCCCGAGAGCTTGACAGGCGTCCAGCTTCCGATCCGAGCCCGCGGTAATCAACGCTTCACCCGAGTCTGCTTTCACCAGCTGAATGGCCGCCGTTCCGACGCCGCTGGCCCCGGCATGAATCAGGACCCGTTCTCCGGTCCGGAATTCACCCACCCAGAACAGTGCCTGAAATGCAGTCAGAAAGACTTCCCCGACGGCCGCCGCGTCGCTGAATTCGAAACCCTTCGGGATGCCCATGGCCAAGCGCTCATCAACCGACACATACTGGGCATATCCGCCGCCGGACAGAATCGCGAACACCCGATCTCCGACATCAAAGTGCCGACATGCCGGACCTTTCTTTTTGACTTCTCCGGCCATTTCCAGACCGATAATCGGGCTGGCCCCCGGCGGGGGTGGATAGAAGCCCTTGCGCTGAAGGACGTCCGCACGATTGACACCGGCGGCGCGGACACGAACGAGGAGTTCCCGGTCGCCGATCTCCGAAAGCGGCGCCGATCCAATGCGCATCACGCCCGGATCGCCGGGCTTGTCAACAACGACGGCTTTCATCTGGGCCATCGCTTCACCTCACTCCGGTACAACCCGGGGTCGGACCGGCCCAACATGGGATCGTATGTCATGAGTTCGTTTGCTTCAAAAACTCCAATAGGGAATCTTTCACCACGAAGGTCACGAAGAAACAGAGTCCCAATTCATTTTGTTATCGTTATATCGGGTGTCATTTTACTCGGTTTTGAGCCTAATCCTTCTGGTATTGGATCCGATAGATGGCCCCGGCCCGATCGTCGGACACCAGCATGGAGCCATCCGGCAACATTTCCAGATCCACCGGCCGCCCCCAGGCATTGTCTCCCTGGAGCCACCCATGGGCAAACACATCGTAGCCGACGCTCCGGCTATCTTTTAGCCGGACCATGGTAATGCGATAGCCGATGGGTTGACTCCGATTCCAGGAGCCGTGTTCAGCAATAAAAATGATCTTCCGGTAGCGTTGGGGGAACATGTTACCCGTATAAAACCGCATTCCCAGTGCCGCCACGTGGGGGCCAAGGTCCTGCACCGGGCGAACAAACCGCGACAGGTCCGCGCCAGTTCCAAATTTAGGGTCCGGGACATCGCTGCCGTGAAGATAGGGAAAACCGAAATGCAGGCCTTTTGCAGGGGCATGATTGAGCTCATCCGGCGGGAGATCGTCCCCAAGCCAGTCACGTCCATTATCCGTAAACCACAGCGTCTGTGAATCGGGGTGCCAATCGAATCCGACGGTGTTTCTCACACCCTGGGCGAATATCTCCAGCCGGCTACCGTCCGGCCCCATGCGCATGATGGATGCAAACCGGGGATCCGACTCCTCGCACACATTGCACGGCGCTCCCACGGGGATATAGAGCAAACCATCGGGTCCGAATCGGATAAACTTCCAGCCGTGCCACTCTTTGTCCGGGAAGGTGTCGTTGACGACCACCGGCGGCATCGGCCGTTCCAGGTGTCGTTCGATGTTGGTGAATTTGATTACCCGGTGAATCTCCGCCACATAAAGATCTCCGTTGTGATACGCCACACCGTTCGGCATGTTCAGCCCGTCGGCGATGCGAAACACCTTGTCTGCCACAGCATCCCCATTCCGGTCGACGACCGCGTAAACCGCCCCAGGTCGCCGGGTTCCAACAAAGAGAATACCGGACGGGGAGCGGGTCATCGATCGAGCCCCGGGGACGTTATCGGCATACACCTGGATACTGAATCCATCCGGCAGGCGGATTTGGTGCAGGGGAAGCGACGTCCCGGCCGCCACCATGTGCGGCAGAAGGAGAAGTATCCAACTGCATAGCGTCGTCCACTGCTTCATCGATCCAGCTCCTTGTCGCCTCACGAGATGGTCCCGAGGGCACTGTCCTCAACCATGTTGAGATTTACGATTACAGCAAGGGCGAAAATAGCCGGGCGGTCTGTGCACCGACCCGGAACCAGAGGGGACGATTCGTCAAATCTTCAACATGTGCTTCCTGGGACCGGTTGAAATCTTGTTGGAACATGGATTCCAACTGGCCGGCGAATTCGTGATCGGCCACAACGGCCATCATCTCAAAATTGAGACGGAATGAACGATTGTCCAGATTGGCAGTGCCGACGGCCGAAAGGTCATCATCGACCAGAAGCGCTTTGTAGTGCAGGAATCCGGGCTGATAACGAAATACGCGAACACCGGCCGGCTCGGTTTCGTCCAGGTAGGAAAACGATGCCATGTAAACCAGTTTGTGATCCGCCTTCTCGGGTAGGAGCAAGCGAACATCAACACCCCGGAGCGCTGCCAGCTTCAAGGCCTTGACGATAGGCGAGTCCGGCACGAAATAGGGACTTGCGATCCAAATACGGTCGTATGCCCGGTTAATGCAGTGAAGAAAGAACAGGCTGCAGGTCTCGAATTCATCGGCCGGGCCCGTTGGCAGGATAAGCATGTTTCGATTCTCATCGGAAACGGCTGCCGGTGTCCACTCCAATTCCAGGATCCGGTTCACGGAGGAGTACCAGTCTTCCATAAATGCCAGCTGGAGGCATTGCACGGCGGGCCCTGTCACCTCAAGATGGGTATCCCGCCAGTGGCCGAATTTCGGATCACGGCTCAGATACTCGTCTCCGACATTCAATCCGCCGATATAGGCTTTCCGGCCGTCTACCAGCACGAGTTTGCGATGATTCCGGAAATTGAGCTGAAACCGATTGGCCCGTTTCCGACTGCCGCGAAACGCCTGCACCTCGACACCGGCATCACGCAAGTTCTGAATGTAGGTGGAGGGCAGCTGCAAACAGCCGATTTCATCATAGAGCAAAAAGACTTGAACCCCGGTGCGGGCTTTCTGAATCAGTCGATTTTTGAACTCTCTGCCGATGTCATCGTCCTTGATGATGTAGTATTGGGCGATGATGTACTTTTCGGCAGATTCGATGCCGCTGAATATGGCTGAAAATGTGGCGTCGCCGTCAATCAGTAAACGGGCGCTGTTGGAATGGGTAAACGGCATGATGGCCAGACGCTCAAGGGCCGCATACCTCTGGTTGCTGCTGTCGAGGTCGGCTCTGAACTCCGGGGCCTGGGTGACAAGCGTTTGAACGACCGGATTCAGATCATGTATTTTGAATTTTCGTGCCTTGATATAGCCTTCGAATTTATGGCGGCCGAAAATAAGGTACAGGGGGACCGCCACGTATGGAAAGGTGATCAATCCAATGGCCCAGGCAATGGCCCCCTGGGATGTCCGGGTTCTCATGATAGCATTGGCGGCCATGGTGATCCCGACGATTTCAAACAGAACCACCACAGCTCCAATCACCAGATAGAGGTTTTGAGACATCCAGACGATCATAGATACACCTGCACTGGCAGATGATAGATGCGGCTCCGGGGGATTACGTCCCCCGTTTGATGAGAGAGGCTCTCAGGTTCTGCAGTGTCTGGCGCTGGGTCATTAACAATTCGTTAAATTTGGCTTCGACCTTCGCCATCTCCGCTTCGGTAATCACTCCGTGGACGAAATCCGATCGAATTTTCCGGAGGGACTCAGCCTGCTTTTTCAGATCTCCCTCGAGCGCTTCAATGGCTTTTTCGGCATCGGCCGTTGTGCTATTCTGCCCCGCCGATCCGAGAACGGTCGGTCGGTAATCGGTGCCCATGGTGCTCCTCCTCGGGTCGGGATCCGCTTGGAAGGTATACTTGTCCTGCTACAGTTATCGGATTTTGACACCCCTATCAAGAGATAGCTCGGTCAAATCGGCCGATGGCCGGAAGTCCATCCGGCTCAGGGTTCCACAGGACCTGGTTTGGAGGTTTCAACAGTTATTTGATATACTTGTAATACATCAGAAAGCACGAAAGGGGTGGCATCTGACGCCAGAGGGAAAAAGATGAAAGAGACGACCTACTTGGAAGAAAACAACAGGTTGATCGATTTCCTAAAGAAAATCCCTGTTTTTGAACCGTTCGATGAAACCGAACTGGGAAGCCTCCTGAAAATCAGCAAGATGAAAGTCTACAACGACAAGGAGTGCATTCTCAAAGAGGGGAGCACGGACTCGCTGATCTATTTTCTGGTGTCCGGCAAAGTACGCATCACAAAAAGCGGAAGGGATCTGGTGGTGCTAAGGCGCCGGGGGGATGTTTTTGGAGAGATGGGAGTGATTTCCCTGGCTCCCCGATCGGCATCTGCCTACGCGGATGGGAAAACCATATGTTTGGCAACAGATTTTTACCTGATCGAAAATCTGGCCGGTGACGATCGGGTTCTTTTTGGGTATGTGCTCTATCGAATCTTTTCGGAAATCCTGGTCAATCGCCTCAAGATAACCACAGAGGAACTGATGAAAGTCAAGCCCAAGAGCGGCCTAAAGTTCTGGAAATCCTCTACGTAGCCTATCTCAAAGTCCCGCTTCCATCAGCTGCGGCTCCTTCCACGTGGACCCCGGCATCGTCCGAGCAGACGTAAGGTTCCAGAAATGCGATCAGTTCCCGCTGGAATTGAAAACGATGAATACGATATATGGGAGTTCCTCTCCAGGGTAAAAGGCGAAGCATAGACGCGCCCATTTTACCTATCACCTGAACCCGACTGGTGTACTTGTCTTCTACGAAAATCCTTATTTGAACCTCTGTGTAGAGCAGCCATCTTTTCAAGTAAATAATGTTCAGGGTAATCCGGGCGCCATCTTTATCAATACCTTTCACAGGATATCCCAATGCGAATTCGGACATGGTTTCGAACGCCTCGGAAAGGTCGAGTGATATCTGCGTTTCGAAAATCTGATCCGTGAACATGCCCATAGACCTAAAGAAATGATTGGATACGTATGGATTTCGGTAATAATCGTAAATGGGTAGGGGACTGCAACACTTTGTGAGCAAAATGGATGCCAGACCGGAACAGAGCTCTCCTGATTCCCGGATTTGCACCATCGCAGATTCTCTGAAACGATGACAAATTCTAATGAACCGTATTTTATATAAATTTCAATGACTATGGGACTCCCGGCGGGGACTGCGCCGATCTGGGTATATTAAGAAAGACATGAGATGGTGTGACGAGGGTGCACAATTATCAGGGCAGTGTGCCCATAAAATTGGGCACGGATTGCAGGACCACCCCATACTCGATACGGGTTTGGAATTGACAAAACGCTATAGGAGACCCCACAGGAGCACGCCGATGATCAAGGACGATGCAATTCCCAACGGAATCGTCAAACGAAGGATGGCACCTTCCAGCCTAACAGCATTGCACATGGGTGTTGCCAGCGCGATTTTAAAGGGTGACGAAATGGATCCAAGGGACGCTCCGACGGCCAAGCCCGCTGCAAGCCAGGTAGCGGAAACTCCCAGAAGGCCGGCCGCCTGGATCTGGAGTTTCCCGAAGAGCATCAGGGAGGCAACGCCGTACCCGGTGAGAAATGTGCCGACCCATCCGAGAAAAGGCACAAAAACAGGGTAAAAAGCACCGGTGTAGGCCGCCAATCCTTGGGACAGTATCCAAGGAATGTGATGCCCCTCATGAAATGCTGCAAAATTTTCGCTGTAGCCGGAGAATGCCAGCATCTGCCCCATGGCTCCGAATAGCCCCATGGCGATAAACGCCCGCCAACCTCTGGAAAAACCCGTTTTCAAGACACGCCTCATTTGCTCGGACGGCACCTTGAGCACAACAGCCGAAATAAGAAATGCCAGAAAGAGATACAGGTAAGCGGAAAACAGCGGCCGAAACGTAATGGTGTGTACCGGAATGAGCTGAATCGTCACCACCAATGTATCAAAGGTCAGTGTCCGCACCCAGGGAAGCATGTTCACCATCAGAAGCATACCCAGCAGGAAGGCAAATGGCACCAGGTCCAGCAGGACCGTCCGACGTAAGGTCCGTTTACCCGATCCAAACCCCATAAAGATCAGAATCAGAGCCATGCCGCCGACGATTCCGGAAATGGAGAAGCCCAGATACATAGCGGCCCCCAGGGCCGTCATGCCCACGAGCAATCCGCATAGCAGCACATATATCATGCGGCGTATACTTCCGGGCTGACGGGGAAGAAACATCGGAATGCAGGCCGCCATCAGGAGGGTCGCCGGAACCGAAAGCCATGCAGAGGCCACCCCCAGGTCGTACACCGGGAGCCCGGTGACCAGAGAAAGCACAGTGATGATGATGCCGGCCATTTCCAACGTCATCAGGCCGGCATATCCAATAATGGATAGGGCGGCCGATCCCATTGGCGACACGCCCGCCGCATGGAGCATTGGCGCCACGACCGGCTCAGCGATAACTCCGGCGCCCTCCATAAAGTTACCGACACCAAGGGTGATCAGAACCTGCCCACCAAAGGCATCCCCGGCAGCCTCCTTGAACCAGGTCACGATGCGTGCCAGCGATCCGGTCGCCGTCAGCAGCACAGAAAGGAGGATACCGGATAGAATAACCAACAACAGCGGCAGCGTTGTCAAGATACCGTCGAGCCCTGCCAGAAGGGTAATGTTGACAGGAGTCCGGAACGCAACGGTGACCAGACCGAAGGCGTAGAGGCTCCCCCATACGGAAAGCTCCAGGGCAGACCGCTTGAATCCGACGGCCAGAACCCCCAGCAGAATCACCGGTGTCCAGCAGAGAAAGAAGTCCCAGGATGTCATAGGCAATAAAAAAAGGCCGACAGGTTAGCGGATATATGGCGCGGGATACATCACCATCCGCATATCGATCCGTTATTTTTTTGTTTTACCACGAAGAACACGGAGGACACGAAGGAAAACACGTGTATACTTTTTTAAGGCGCTGTAATAATTTCAGGCATTTCAGGCATTTTAGGCATTTTAGGCACTTTAAACATTTTAGACATTTCAGGCCTTATCCTTTTTGAAACCTAACGGCCATGATCCCTAAGAGCCTTCCACAAACAATCCGAACGTTTTCCCTGTTTTCAGATCTACAAGACCCTCTTCGCAAATTCTAAAAAAGGGGATCGCCGCCCCGGTCAGGGCAACCAGGCTCAAGAGGGGATCGGACAGGGTGCAGCCCTCCGCGGCAGCGGCCCGGTTCAACCGCAAGAGCCGCTCCGCCAATTCAGCGACCGGCAGTTCCGATACCAGACCGAACACCGGCATGGGAATCTCCTCAGCGATGTTTCCGTCTATGGAAAGCACAGCACCTCCCTGGAGCTCGACAATCCGCGCGATGGCATGGGATATGTCGTTATCCGTCACCCCGACTGCAATGATATCGCTGGTGTCCCAGGCGTTGCTGGCCGCCAGGGCGCCCCGCTGGAATCCGAATCCCCGAATCAATCCGGTGAAACGCTTTCCGGGAGAACGGTTTCGGTCCATAGCGGCAACCTTCAGCAGATCCTGCGTTGGGTCAGCCGTTATCCGTCCCTCCCGGACCGTCACATCAAGTTGAATCTCCCGCGACACCAGGTCGGTCACCATGTCGATCACACGCACCCGGGTGAAGCTGCCGCACCCGTGACACGGTATCCGGAAACTGGCCGGTTCAATGCTTCGGCGAATCCGAATGGATCGATAGTGCCGCTCCTGGTAACGATGCTCCCGTGCACCGGCAAGCAAAGTGCCCTTCTCTGCGACCACGTTTCCGTTGCTTACCACAAGTTCCGGCTGAAATGTCTCCAGGTTCGGCACTATCAGAAAATCTGCGAAACGCCCCGGAGCCACACCGCCAATCACGTGGGCCAGGCCAAAATGTTCGGCCACGTTCAAGGTGGTCATCTGAACAGCCTCGACAGGGCTGAATCCGCTTTCCACGGCCTTCTGCAGAATAAACTCCATGTAGCCTCGATCCATGAGGTCCTTTGGATCCACACCATCCGAGGCCAGGATGCAATAGCGGCTATCCACCCCGAACTGCCGAATTTTGGCTATGGCTTCCAGATCCCGCCGGATGCTCCCCTCCCGGATCATGACATGGACGCCGAGGCGAATCCGCTCCAGGACGTCCTCGGCGGTAATCGGCTCATGACAGGAGGAAATCCCGCAGGCCACATAGGCATTCAGTTTCCTGTCTTTTGCGCCGGCGGAATGGCCCTCCAGCCGCTTTCCGTGACGCAGGGTTTCGGCGTATTCCGGGAGATAGGTATCTGGGTCTTCGAGCACCGCCTGCCAGTAGGACTCCCCCAAACCGACGACATTGTCCTCTTTCAGGATGCGTTCAAGGTCGTTGCTCGGAATGCCGGATGATGCACGGCTGGTGGATACCATGGCCGGGGCCGTGCCGAAAATTTTGATCGGTTGATCCCGGAAGGACGCCAGGACATCCAGTACACCGGACAGCCCTGCCACGGGATATGCCTCCATGGTTTCGGAAACAATGGTGGTGGTCCCTCCGGGCACCGCATACCGTAAAAATTCAGGAATCGAATAAAGCCACACCAGGTGGGTGTGACCGTCAATCAGTCCCGGAATGACCGTTTTTCCGGCCGCATCGATGACTTTCGTATCGGGGCCGATCATGTCATCGATGTCATGGCCCACATAGGCAATGTGCTTTCCCTTTGCGGCGATGGCGGTTTTGTCGATAATTTCTCCGGTATACACATTGATCAACGAGGCATTCACGACCGCCAGGTCGGACTTTTCCCGACCAAGGGCAACGTCGATAAGTTGCCGGGAATTTCTCGTTGCCGCCAAAGGAATCGTCATGGAAGTCCCCTTATTTTGCTAATTACTCTGCTAATTATTATTATTTCATAAATGTGATGGTAGTGAATGCACCGATAAGGGCCTTTTCACCACGAAGTTCACACCGATCCCCAATTAGGTATCTGTTTGGCCCATTAATGTAAAGAAGAACACGTAAGCACTTGAACATTCGTGAAATTCTATCTATGCTGCCTGGAACGACCAAAAAGGAGGTTCGGTGTCGCGACACACGGATAATGAAGGAGCGGGGAATCCCTAGTCTCCATAATTTAAGGTATCCGAGATCTCCATGCTGACACATCACGAGAAAGAACGTTACAACCGACAGCTTCGAATTCCCGAAGTGGGGGAAGAGGGCCAAAGACGCCTGAAACAGGCGAGAATACTTGTTGCCGGGGCCGGCGGGCTGGGTGCCCCGGCCGCCGCGTATCTGACCGCTGCCGGTGTCGGACACATCCGCATCATCGCCCATGATCGTGTTGACCGGAGCAATCTAAACCGCCAGCTGCTTCATTGGGAGAGAGATATCGGCAGGGAAAAAACCGAGTCTGCAAAAGAGAAACTCAAGGGCCTGAACCCGGATGTGCGCATCGAGACCGTCGCCGTCCACATTGACAACGACACAGTGGCCGCACTGGTTGATAGCTGCGACTGGATCATCGACGCTTTGGATAATTTCAGCGGTCGATATGTGTTGAACCGGGCAGCCGTAGCATCTAACATTCCGTTTTTCCATGGGGCGGTTCAGGGGTTCGAAGGGCGCGCCACAACGATGCTCCCGGGGAAAACCGCCTTATCGTATTTGATGGGTTGGAAATGACCTGGACGGAGTTCCGCATAAAACCGGATCCGGAGTGCCCCGTCTGCGGGAAAAAACAGACAACGTCGCCAAGGAATAACCCATCATGAGCGTCACCATCCATCTGCATCAGTCGCAACGCCATCTAGCCGATGGGAAAGTCTCTGTGAACGTCGAGGGGGACACGGTCAAAACCTGTCTTGCCGATCTCATTCAACAGTATCCGGATCTGGAGAGTCAGCTGTTCGACAACCCGCGGAAGCTCAACAAGAACGTGGAAATATACCTGAACCTGGAGAGTGCCTACCCGGACGAACTCGCAAAACCGGTCCGGGACGGCGACGAAATCCATATCACACTCATCCTGTCCGGAGGCTGATCCACCCATGGGGCGCGCATTGCGAGATTTTACTCTCCTTGAGTTCCGGGAAAAGCTGAAGATCAGCCTGCCCGCTGTCGCGTTGGTATTACTTGGGTTCTGGATCGCCTATCAATTCGTGGATCCGGCACCCCCCCCGGCATATCGTTCTGGCCTGCGGCCCGATGGAGGGTGCCTATTTCGCCTACGGGAAGAAATATCGCGACCTCATGGGGCGGAACGGCATTACCGTGGAATTGAAAATTACTTCGGGATCGGTGGAAAACCTGAAGCACCTTGGCACCGGAACCGAAAAGGTGGATGCCGCATTTGTCCAGGGTGGGCTGTCATCCCTGATCGGCGCCGATAGGATGCAATCCCTGGCCAGTCTTTTTTTTGAGCCCCTTTTCATTTTCCATCAAGGCGGACTGCCCCTGAAACGGCTGACCGATGTGAAGGGTCATCGGGTTGCCATTGGGGAGAAAGGAAGCGGCACACGACACCTGGTCTCGCAGCTCCTTGCTCAGAACGGCATCACCTCCGAAAACACCACGCTGGTCTCTTACGGATTTCAGGAAGCAACGGACAATCTCCTGAACGGCGGGCTGGATGCGGCGATGTTCGTCTCCCACTCCACGCCGTTCCTTCGAAAATTGGCCCAGGCGCCGTCCATAACGCTCATGGGGATTGAACGGGCCGATGCCTATGCCATGCGCAACCAGTTCCTGCAGGTGCTCACACTTCCCGAGGGGGCCATTGACCTGGCCAGGAACTTACCAAACCGTGATCTGTCCCTCGTGGCACCCACGGCCCAACTGGCGGTCCGCGCGGAGCTGCATCCGGCGCTCAAGCATCTCCTCCTGGATGCCGCCAGAAAACTCCATCAGTCCGGCGGGGGATTCGAACGTGAGGGCCAATTTCCGGCGCCCATCAATCTCGACTTTCCGTTGAGCCCCGAGGCGGATCGGTTTTTCAGATCGGGCCCGCCGTTTCTCCAGCGATATCTCCCGTTCTGGATCGCTGTTTTCCTGAACCGTATGAAGATCATGCTACTTCCGATGATCGCCCTGCTGTACCCATTATTTAAAATCATTCCACAGGTCTATCGCTGGCGGATGCGATCCCGTATCTATCGCTGGTATGCCAGGCTGGAGTCTGTCGATCCGGAAGCGGATCGTGAGCTGGCAGCCGCAAGTCTCCAGGAGTATCTTGGGGAATTGGACCAGATCGAGGAACAGGTATCCAGAATTTCAGTCCCCCTGGCTTATTCAGAAGAGCTTTACGATTTGCGTTTGCATATTGAAATGCTGCGGAGCAAGTTGAAAATGATGTCCATAGAGGCCGGACGTTAATCGACCATGTTGCAGACACAATCGAACACCCTGATCCGAAAATTGCATGCGCTCTAGAAAATCGATGATCTATCTTATCCTCGGACTGCTTCTGGCCCTTGTGCTGGCAGCCTTTTTTTTCATATTCAATCCCCTGGGGCTCGGGCCGGAACCCAGCGCCGTACTCCCGGAAAACTTTTTCACGACGCCCACCCAAGACCTTTCCATGCTGGATCTCCTGATCGATGGAAAGGCCGCTTTTTCACTCATGATTTCGGACATCGACGCGGCGGAATCCTCCATCTATATTCAGACGTTTATCTGGAAAGACGACGACATCGGACGACAGACGGTGGATCGACTCAAGGCCGCAGCTCAACGGGATGTGGCGGTGACCGTCCACAAAGATATGCTGGGAACGTTTTTCGAGCTTTCCGATATGCTGGCGGGACGCCCGAGTCCGGTGTTTACGCGGAAAGGGCTGAAAGGGTATCGCAACATCGATGTCCGGGTCAGCTGGCTGGCAGATACTGACCACAGTAAATACGTGATCACGGATCAGCGCCGGGTCGTGTTCGGCGGCATGAATATCGCCGATGAATATCACACCCAATGGCACGACTATATGGTCGCCATCCGCAGTGCGCCATGGACTCGTGCGTTCATGGACCGGGTACTCAAGGGGCGGCCCTGGCCGTCAAATGCGCCATTTGTCATTGCGGTCAACGACCGCATCGCCACGGAAATCCGGACCGCCTTGATAGAGGTCATTGACCATTCCAAGGAACACCTGATCATTGAACATGCCTATTTTTCTGATGACAAAATCATAGCGGCCGTCCTTCGGGCCATTGCCCGCGGGGTCCGGGTGGACATCATTCTGCCGAAACGTCCGGATACGCATCTGTATGCCAACATGGCCACCATCAATCGATTACTGGCCTCGCATACGGGGGAGTCCTTGCGGGTGTTTCTGTACCCAAAGATGATGCATGCCAAAGTGGTTCTCTCCGACGAAGCGATCGCAGCTGTCGGCTCGGTCAACCTGACCCCCCGCAGCATGATCACCAAACGAGAGGTAACCATGTTCGCACACGCCGGACCCGACAACCCGTTTATCCGGAAATTACGTCTCCAGCTGGATTCGGACATGGCCATGGCAGAACAGGTTACCGGTCCCTTCAAGCTTGGAACGTGGCAGCGACTGGGCGCTATCGTGGGCAAGTACGTGTGGTAGAGCCGGTTTATACGCCTGTGACGATAGCCGTAATTTGTGTCGTATACATCGCCTTTTTTGGCTGTTTCCCTTTGCGCCATGCCCCCCGGCCGGATTCTATTTCTCTGAAATTAATTGCAAAACCGATTTATCCGCTACGGGCATGTTTCTTGCAGCCTTTCTTCACGTCTTTATCGAGACCCACCAGAATAGTCTAAATTCGTTAAATTTCCAGGCGGTACCTATTGCTGATGGATCACCTCGGATTCATGGAAAAACTGAAAAAATCCATCTGGAATGTCATTGCCAGCGGACTACCGTCCACCTATGAGATCGAAGCGCTGCGCAAAATATGCCTGCTAAATGTCATCATCCTTCTGGGTCTCTTTTTCCTGGGCGTTCTCGGCAGCATTGCTTTTCTTCAACACGATCGCCTTCTGGGGACGGTCGATTTTCTGGTGTTCGTTTTTCTGGTCGGGTTGTTTTTATATTTAAGAAAAACCGTCCGCTATGACCAGGTGGCCAAGATTGGCACGATTACCGTCTGTCTGTTTTATGGTTTTCTGTTTGCCTATGGCGGAGTCAACAATTCTGCGTTTGTGTGGGTCTTCACCTATCCGCTCATTTCTCTTTTCCTGGGTGGAATCCGACTGGGAACCTGGTTGACATTTAGCCTGCTGGCCATATGTCTCCTGGTTTTTTCCTCCGGTCCCCATGTCTCCTTTGTGACCACTTACAACAACAGTATGATTCCCCGTTTCCTGTCGGTATACCTTATTATTTATTGCTTCTCCTTTACCATGGAGAATGTCCGTATCACCGTCCAGCAGCGTCTCAAGTCGGCCAATGTAAAGACAGAAATCGCCTTAAAGGAATTGCGCAAGAAGACGGACAAACTTCTCGAGACCAATCTCCAACTGCTGTCCGAAATGGCCGAACGCAGGCATGCCGAAGAGGCACTCCAGCAGAGTGAACGCTTCTTCGAGGATGTGATTGAAATTATCCAGGACGGGATCTGTGTACTGAACCCGGATTTGACCGTTCGGCAGGTCAATCAGGTCATGAGTACATGGTATGGTAAGACCAACTCCTTCATCGGTCAGAAATGCTTTATCTGCTTTCGAGGAAGGGACGAACCCTGCGAGCCCTGTCCAGCCCTGGAAAGTTTGAATTCCGGCGAGGTGCAACGGGAGACGGTCCGGGGCATGCCCGCTTCGGGGGTGGATTGGCTCGAGCTTTACACCTACCCGATCAAGGATCGGACATCCGGGGAGATCACCGGCATCGTGGAGTTTGTCCGGGATATCAGCGAGCATAAGCGGTTGGAGGCAAAACTGAACCAGGCGGAACGGATGGACAGTATCGGCAGACTGGCAGGCGGCATCGCCCATGACTTTAATAATCTGCTGATGGGCATTCAGGGGCGTGTCTCGTTGATGGCCTTTGAATCCACCCCCGACCATCCCTTCTATGACCACTTACGAAGTCTGGAAGACTATGTCAGCAGCGCTTCTGATCTGACCCGACAACTCCTCGGCTTCGCCCGGGGAGGAAAATACGAGATCAAAATCACCGATATCAACAGCCTTCTTGAGGAAAGTCTTCTGATGTTCAGTCGGACCAAGAAAGAAATTTCCATCTGCCGTTTTTTCCAGGAAGATGTGCTTCCGGTGGAGGTCGATCAGGGGCAGATTAAGCAAGTCTTTCTGAACCTTCTGGTGAATGCATGGGAAGCTATGCCCAGCGGCGGAGACATTACGGTGATGACGGAGAACACATGCCTTGACGCACCGGTCGTTCGACCGTTTAATTTACCCACCGGCGAGTATGTCAAGATCGCCGTATCGGATACCGGCGTGGGGATGAGCGATATGGTGCAAAAACGTATTTTCGATCCGTTTTTTACGACCAAGAAAAGAGATCGCGGGACAGGACTGGGGCTGGCCTCGGCATACGGGATTATTGAAAATCATAAGGGCATCATTACTGTCGAAAGCAAACCGGGCAAGGGGACAACTTTCTTTATTTATTTTCCGGCGTCTGAGAAAAAAGTCACAGAGGCGAGACAATTACCCGACACCCTCTATCCCGGCGAAGGTACCATTCTTCTGGTGGACGATGAAGAGCTGGTGATAGACGTAGGCCGGCCGATGCTTGAAAAACTGGGCTATGACGTTGTTGTGGCCAACAGCGGAAAATCCGCCCTGTCCCTACTGAAGGGCTCCAACGGGGAACAGGTCGATCTGGTCATTCTGGATCTGGTCATGCCGCACATGGACGGCAGTACCACTTTTGATCACATCAAAGCGGTGCGACCGGATATCAAAGTTCTTCTTTCCAGCGGCTACAGCATTGACGGAAGAGCTCACGAGATCATGCAACGGGGATGTAACGGATTTATTCAGAAGCCGTTCAATCCGCTCCAGCTTTCCAAGAAGCTGAGGGAACTGTTTCAGAGAACGACACCGTCTGCCACTGATGGCCCTCAAAGCGTGTCCTCCAGGGAACCTTCCGCACGGGCCGGATCTTCCTGACCGTCGCTACCCCGTCACCGACCGGCATCCATTCCCCTTCCCGGCGGCCGTGCCTCCACCATGCCATTTAGAAGCTAACCCGGTATACGAGAAACAGCCGGTCACTCGCTTCCACGCCCTGAAACAATCCCTTCTCTCCGGATTCATAGAAGACAACACCCCCCCGAACGGACATCGCATCGGTAATATCGTATTCGGCATCGAGGCGCTGAAAGGCACCGTCGTCCGCCTTGATGCCGAAGGTGGAGGCCAGCAGCGTCAGCGTCAGGGTATCGTTCAAGAAGTCTTTCATAAATCGCAACGACCATTGAAACTCATTCTCACGGATCTCGTCCGGGGGTAACAAAAGCACCTCGCGGTAATCGAACAGGTGTCTGTTCACCACCTCCAGACTGAGCGTCGCCTCCTTAAATCCCGAATACTCCACACCGCCTCCCATATCCAGCCGGGTATACTCGATGCCGGGGGTGTTGGTGTACCGCAGTCCGTTGAATCCGGCGGCCTCTGCTTTCAACAACCAGTTTCCGATGGCCACATTGGCTGCGGTACCCAGCATGTGGGTGCGGGGACGATTGAGGACCAACGGTCCCAGAGCGCCCGGCACGGAGGATTCGGCGTACGCCTGGTCCGCATATGTATTGCCCCAATAGATGCCAACATCCCATCCGCTGAAAACCCCGGTCATGGCGGCAGCAAATTGCATCTCTTCGAAGCCTTGATCCGGATTGCCTTCCGGTGGTCGGGGGGCCGGGAAGGGATAAAAATCGCTGCCGAAGGCAGGCAGCTTGCTGAACCGCACTTCCGGGATGGCCATGACGCTGAGATCCCACCTGCCAAAATAATAATCGAATTTGACCATGGTCACCGGAAGACGTAAATCGTCAATGTCGGTCAGACCCGGTTGTCGGAGATCCAGGGGATTGAGAATGTCCGTCACCCGAAGATTGTCCAGAGTTCCCCATACCACGATCTGGCGGCCGATTTTGGTGTCCAACTGATCGGTGATGCTCCCCTGGATGAAGGTATCCTCCAGTCTGAGTTCGCTTTCGTAGGTGTCTAACACCTGTTGCGTGTATTCGTCACGTCCCCGCAACACATATATGGTATCGTAGAAACCCCGGGCACTGATCTGGCCCTGCCACCTATCGGAAAATTTGTTTTTCAGGGTCAGCTCCAACTCCGGACGCAACATGGTCAGACCCTGCCAGGGTTCGGCCGCATCCGGGGCGAAGTTATACGTCGATGTAACGGCGAACTCACCTTCCAGGCTCCAGGATGGGGAGATTTTCTTTTCGGCCGATCTCTCGCCTGAGGTTTCTTTTACATCTTCTTCAAATCCATCCAGAAATTCGTCGCCCCCCGGAGGTTCTTCCCTGGGTTCATCTGACTCATCTTCAAACCCTTTTATGACATCTTCGAGTTCATCACCTTTGGAAGCCTCATCGTCAAGGCCCTGGATAATATCATCCATACTCTGCTCGCGGCTCTCCTGGGCAATTGACAAATCCACGGGAAGAAAACAGGCCGTGAGGAAAAAAATGGCCACTATAGCTATAGACAATGCTTTACTCATCTTCTCCGCGCCATGCTCGGTATCGGAATCGCTATCGGAATCGGAATCGAAACAGACCGCCCATATTCGCCGCCGATACTGATACCGAACCCGATCCTCCGCTTCATGCGCTTCACCCTTCACTCGTTTGAGTTTCCCCGTGACAAGACGGTTGGCAAGTATTGGCAACAAGATTCTAAATCTTGGCACTAGCCCTTTACTGACATTGGAGTTTTTTTATTTTTTAATTTGTTTCCCCAGTTCAATAAGTAAGTGCAACACTTTTAGGTTTTAAGGCTTTCGCGATATGACGCGATATTATGCCAAAAACCTATCGACACCTAAGC
>Ga0049114_1000027_pt1 | contig 44345 bp, 37 predicted proteins | sample WorMettanBELIZE2_FD_55211 | JGI IMG/M metagenome (GOLD analysis project Ga0049114, IMG submission 55211) | Marine gutless worms symbiont microbial communities from Max Planck institute for Marine Microbiology, Germany - Olavius tantulus BELIZE.2 | ecosystem: Host-associated > Annelida >... | reverse complement strand
CGATATTCATGGTATCTTCTCCTTTCTGGGAGAAGACCCTACACCACCACTTTGACAGATCCGGTCATTTTGGCCTTAAATTGGTACATAGTCCCGTTTAAATTATAATAAAATACTTTCTACAGATACCCTGTCAACAATGTTCAAAAGTATCTAAAAGTTTGTATATATTGATATTATCTCCACAACTGATCTCAATAAATCGGCAATAGCCGGCCCATAATCACCTGCATCGCCCACACTCTTTAAAATTTGTTAAAAAATAAGGAATTATTGACAAAATATCAATATGTAATGGCCTAAATTCCTTGGGATGTGATCCATTTATGAACACGCGGCACGACCTGTTCATCCCAGTTTCGTGAGATCCGGATTTTAATGAATCGATGATACAGAGCGTCAGTCATACAGATCGCATTTTCCATCACACGCAGCCGCTCGTTCAGGATATCATCGATGCTTTCCTCGGCCTCATTGACGCGCATCGTCGGTAGCCGAAGACCTGAAAACGACAGGTTCTCTCCCTTGATTGAAAAATCCCACGCCAGTTGTGCGGTTTTCATGGATAGGTCCATTTCGGCAATCATGGCCCCTTTTTTCAGGGCGGTTCTGGCCTCTTCCAGACCGGGAGCATCTCCTTTTATGGTGACCGTTTCCAGTTGATCTTTTTTACGATTTTCCAAAACCAGACGTTTGCCGACCCGGCATGATATCAGCTCTGAATCGATTTCCCGGAACAGTTCCGGGTCCGTTTCCAAGACAAACCATAACCATGTCAGGAATTCCAAGCCGATAAACTTGTAACGTTGATATGCGATGGCAATGTCGATCATATCAGGTAACGAACCGAGTCGGCGACAGCTGCGTCAGCCGGTCTTTTTCGTTATCCGACAGACCGGCCGAGAGATAGGCGGATGAATAGGGGATCATGGGAACCAGGCTGATATTAAAAGAACGTAAAAAGAGCGTTTCCAACGATTCACAGGCGGCTTTCACCCGGGATAGAAACCATACCGTGGCCCCTTCATAGTCCCAGATCACATCACACAGGGTTGGCGTTGCCGGGATACGCCGGCTGAGAAGATTGACGACATGTTCCCGAATATGTCGTTTTTCGTCCCGGGACAAAAAAGGGATCCCTTTTTCAGCCGTGCGTCGATCGATTTCCATGGCGCAATGTTTGTTGATCATGGCCGGTGAAATTGTTTTTTTATCCATCCGGAGGGAAAATATGAAATGGGATCCAACGACAAAAGACCGGTCTTTGAAGTTGGGACGAAAGGGGTGTTGAAAGGATGTCCATCCAAAGATTCTCTCGGTGGTATTGTTGTCGATGTCGGAAATCGTATGCTTCCCGAGACCGTCGGCCACCGTCTCAATGACGGGGTGTTCCAGCTTTCCCTCCACCCGGTATTGGGCAAGGGATATGGAGGATGACAAGATTCCCATATGAAGAACGGCCCCAACTACAATATATTGTATCTAAATGTGAATAATGGTATACATATAGCCTTAAACAGTATTTTCAGCAAGATATTTTTGCGTGATGAACTTCCTCGCCGATCTCCATGTCCACTCCAAATTTTCCAGAGCAACGGCCCGAAATCTGGATTTGGAGCATCTTTATATCGCCGCCCAATGGAAAGGATTGACCGTCGTTGGCACGGGAGATTTTACCCACCCCGCCTGGTACGCTGAAATTCGTGAAAAACTCATTCCGTTCGAAGACGGCTTGTTTGTGCTGCATCCGGACATTGCCAAATCTTGCGACGAACAAGTGCCGCCGGCATGCCGTCGGCCCGTCCGGTTTATACTGGTGAGTGAGATCAGTAATATTTATAAAAAAGATGGAAAAACCCGGAAAAACCATAATCTGGTTTTTTGTCCGGATTTCCATCGGGCGGATCAATTCAGAAAAAAACAGGGTTCCATCGGAAATGTAGAGTCAGACGGCCGGCCGATTCTTGGTCTGGATGCCAGGGATCTTTTGGAAATTGTATTAACGGTCTCCGAAGACAACTACCTTATCCCGGCCCATATCTAGACACCCTGGTTTTCCCTTCTCGGATCCAAGTCGGGGTTCGACAGCGTGGATGCCTGCTTCGATGATCTGTCGGATCGGATTTTTGCTCTGGAGACAGGATTGTCCTCGGATCCCTCCATGAACCGGCGTGTCAGTCAATTGGATCGATATGCGCTGGTTTCCAATTCCGATGCCCATTCTCCCATTAAATTGGGCCGGGAGTGTAACCGATTCTGTGGCGAACCCGGATTCGGATTTATCCGTCAAGCCATCGAGTCGAACGACCCGGATACATTCAAAGGCACGGTGGAGTTTTACCCGGAAGAAGGAAAATATCACTACGACGGACATCGAAAATGCCATCTGTGTTTTGATCCAGACCAGACCCGTTCTCATTCCGGCATCTGTCCCAAATGCGGAAAACCGCTCACGTTGGGTGTGCTCTACCGGGTGGAAGAACTGGCAGATCGCAAAGAAAATGATGCCACCGAGGGAGATCCCCCGTTTCACAGTCTGATCCCTTTGCAGGATATCCTTTCTGAACTGCTGTCTGTGGGTCCGGGTACCAAAACAGTATTGAAAACGTATCATTCCCTTCTGGATCGGTTGGGATGTGAATATGACATCTTGTTGACCATGGCCCCGGATGCCTTGGATCGAACCGGCGTACCCTTGCTGGGGGAAGCCATACGCCGAATGCGGGTTGGAGACATTGTCATTTCTCCAGGATACGACGGTGAATTCGGCAAGGTGCGCATTTTCGAGGAGGGAGAAAAAAAGCGTCTTCTGGGTCAAACCGGTCTTTTTCCAAAATCGGAAGCGAAACCAAAGAAGCCGGCAGCATCGGCTCGAGACATTGCCGTGCCATTCTTCGAGCCCGCCCGCCCGGCATCCCAAGACTCTAGAGAAACGGTTCCGACGCAAGACCCCTGTTTGAACAAATCCCAGCAACAGGCTGTGGAATCACGGCGGCAGCATACTTTGATTATTGCAGGTCCTGGGACCGGAAAAACCCGGACACTGACCCATCGCATCGCCTACATCATTGAAAGCAGGGAGGTTAACGCCGAGACCATCCTTGCGGTGACGTTTACGACCAAAGCCGCCGCCGAGATGCGGGAACGGCTGATGTCGCTCCTGGGTACCCATTCAACAATGCCCACCATTGGGACATTCCACGCCCTCGGTCATCAGATCCTTTCTGAAGTTCAACCGACCCCGGTCCACGTTATCGACGATTCGGATCGACTCGAATTGGTGTCGGAAGCCGTTGCCGATGTCGGCATTACCGGAATCCGGAAAACCGATTTGCTGCATCGGATCGTGACTGCCAAACAACGGCTCCGATCCGTTCACGACGATCTCCAAGATATCGCAGGTCCTGTGGAATCCAATGCGTTTACAAGGGTATATGCCCGATATCAGGAATTGCTCGAAATTCTTGGCGTGTTTGATTTTGAAGATTTGATTGCCCATTCCATCGCGGTCCTTGAAACCGAAGGCGCTTTCCGAGATCGCTTTCGGAACCGGTTTTGCCACCTCTTTATCGATGAATACCAGGACTTGAATTTCAGCCAATATCGCATGATAAAGGCGTTATACGGCCAGGGCGCGCCCCACCGAAGCATCTGTGCCATCGGGGATCCCAATCAGTCCATCTAAGGGTTTCGCGGATCTGAAACAATCTATTTCCAACAGTTTCAGAAAGATTTTCCCAAAGCGGAAGTCACTCACCTTCAGAGAAACTATCGATCGACCGAAACGATATTATCGGCTTCCCAGCAGATCATCTCGCATCTATCTTCAAAAGGGTCCGAGAACCGGGTGTACAGCAGCATCCAGGGGGTTCCCTATGTCGGGATCGTGGAAAACCCCACCGAAGCCGCCGAAGCGGTCGCCGTAGGGAAAATGATTGAGCAGATGGTTGGCGGAACAGGGTTTACTGCCATTGATTTTAATGCGGTGGATAGCACCACAGAAACCGATTTGGGATTTTCGGATTTTGCGGTATTGTTCCGTACCGGAGCACAGAGCGCCGTCTACGAGGACGTTTTTTCAAAGGCCGGGATTCCCTATCAGACGGCCCGAAGGGACCCGCTTCTGAAACGCACCGGATATCGACAGGTCGTTTCATGTCTGAAGCTGATTTACGGTTGCGGCACGTACTCGGATCTGATCCGTTGGTGTGATGTGTTTGACATCCCGGTTTCCGAATCGCAGTTGGCTTCGTTTCGATCCTGGGGTCTGACACAACGGCTGAATGTGCACAAGGCGCTTGAGGAAGTCGGGTCCCGGTCCGGCGAGGATCCAAAAATTGGAGAATTGGGCGGTGTCCTGTCTCAACATGTGGACCGATTACGCTCGGATGTGGGTGGGTTGGAAATGGATGAACAGATTGCCCGGTTCATGGAGCTGGGCAATATCCCATTGGAAACGGATGCGGATGCGTGCTTATCGGACATGATGACGGTTATCGCTGCGACAGGGAGCGTCAATGGAATCGGTATCCTGTCCCGTCTGGCCCTGAAAACCGATGCGGATCTGGTAAACCGAAGGTCCCAGAAGGTGCTGTTGATGAGCATGCATGCAGCGAAGGGACTGGAATTTCCCGTCGTGTTTATTTCAGGCTGTGAGGCGGGCTTGATACCCTATGCGCCCAGCGGCCATCAGTCGGTTGATCCGGACGAGGAACGCAGATTGTTTTATGTGGCGATGACCCGCGCGCAGTCCCACTTATTCTTGACCTGGTCCAAACAGCGGCGCATTTACGGGCGTAGACGACACCAAAAGCGGTCGCCCTTTGTCGAGAACATCGATGAGCATCTGACACGGGCGTTTGTCCCCCTGGAAGGAAAACATCAACAACCAAAGCCGGCCCAGCTCGGGCTGTTTGTCGAATAGGGATATCCCATGATACATAATACCGGTACCCAGGCCCCCCTGGAGACGATCCAACTGGACAACGGTCTTGAGCTGCAACTGATTGATGCGTCACGAAAACTGATCGGGGATCGATGGCGGGTACGGTTTGTCGCACGTATCTCGGTGCCGGTCTCCACCGATAATCTGCCGGCAGATCAATTACCGGAACCCATCGAGGCGATCCGGGCGATGTTGGGTGATCCTATCATCTATGAATACGTCGGTGAACGAAATTTTGTCGATGCATCCGACAAGGACGATATTCTAGCTCAGGAGAGGTCGTCCTTTATGGAAAATGCCTTTATCTATTTGAACCGGAGTGATTTTCCAGTCCGATTTGTTTTATCCCGATACCGGAGTAAAGCAGAAGAGAAATCGTGGCGCACCGAATACTGATTCAGGCGATCCCCCGATCCATGGTTATTGCCGGAGCTCTCGTTCTAATCACGGCATTACCGGCGCGGACCGATATTTACAAGTACATTGACGAGAACGGTGTACTTCATTTTACCAATGTTCCGACCCGATCAGGGTTTCGGCTATACATCCATGAGCGCCCTTCCAAAAAGCTTCGTCAACGGTCATCAAACCGATATGATTCATTGATTCGCCAGGCAGCAGATCGATACGGCTTATCCTTTTCCTTGCTCAAGGCGTTAATTAAAGTCGAGTCGGACTTCAATCCCCGGGCGGTGTCCAAGGCCGGCGCCCTGGGATTGATGCAAATCATGCCTGAAAATCTCAAGGAATTTCGCATCGACAATCCCTTTGATCCATGGGAGAATATTCGCGGCGGTGCGTGGTATTTGAATCAATTGCTCGATCGGTTCGAAGGAAGATTACCATTGGCGCTGGCGGCCTATAATGCCGGACCCAACCTGGTGGCCCGGTATCAGAAAAGCCCCCCCATCCGAGAAACACAGGATTATGTGGAAAAAGTGATGAAGTACTACTATGTGTTTCAGGACTAATGATTCCCCATAGAATTTGATCTGCAGCAGATGTCAGAATTCAGCTCCGATTGAGAGACGGTATACGAATGCCAATGTACCGGAGCCATCGGAATCGGTATCGACTTCGAAGATAACCGTCCTGTGTCGATTCCAATACCGATAGCGATCCCGACGCCGAGCATCTATGGGAGTGCATTCTCTCGATAGGATGTTGTGTTGACAGCAACACGTTTCAGTTAGACGGAACAGATTTGTGGCAACCACTATAATTTCACTATCCCCGATCCTCATCAACAGGGTGATTCATGACGGACCGGATATCTTCTCCAGAACCTGACATGTTCTCGACGGGAGGTAGACACGCAACTGGTGCGAGGGGCTTACGGGATCCGGAAGCGACGTGTGACGCTGCCCCCGATGGAGTCGGCGGTGGCCGCCGTATATGCCGGCATCCGAATGGAGAATGTTTTGGTAGGTTCCCGGTGATACCAGAAACCGGTAGTCTGGAAAGGACTCTGTGGGATGGAAGTTAAACGCAAAGATCAGACCGGCCCGTTGAAAAATAATGACTTTATCCTGATCGTGCTCGTGAAGCAGTTGGATATCCGCATGTTCCAATAGACGGTAGGTGTTGGCCAGCGCCAGCATATCCCGATCAAACGCTCCAAGGAAACCATATTTCAAATCCGGGTGGTCCGCCAGGCTCCATTGTCGCCGGGCATACTGATAGGACCAGTTGTTACCCGGGCGGGGAAAATCGATCCATTCGGGATGGCCGAACTCGTTCCCCATAAAGTTCAGATATCCGTTTGCCGACGTGGCCAGAGTGATAAGGCGTATGAGTTTGTGAAGCGCCATCCCCCGATCCACTTGCATATGCGTGTCGGTGCGTCGCATGAATCCGTATAGGTCGGCCCCGACGAGCCGGAAAATCAAGGTCTGGTCGCCAACCAATGCCTGATCGTGGGACTCCGCGTAGCTGATCGTACGTTCGTCGCTGCGCCGGTTGGTCAGTTCGTACCACAGGTGCCCCATGGACCAGTCGTCGTCCGGGGTATCTTTCGTCAATTTGATCCAGTAATCCGGGATTCCCATAGCAAACCGGTAATCGAATCCCACTCCCCCATTCTCCGCAGCAAGCGCCAAACCGGGCATGCCGCTGACATCTTCGGCGATGGTTGTGGCATCGGGCCGCAACTGGTGGATCATCCGGTTGGCCAGGGCCAGATAGGCAAAGGCGTCCTCATCCACAGACTCATCGTAGTAATTGTCATAGGTGATAAACGCCTTTCCCAGCCCATGATGCAGATACAACATGCTGGTAACCCCATCGAAACGGAATCCGTCGAAATGAAACTCGTCCAGCCAGTATCGGCAGTTGGACAGCAGAAAATGCAGGACCTGATATTTTCCGTAGTCGAAGCATCGGGAATCCCAGGCATCGTGGCGGCCCCGGTCGCCCCGGTGAAAATACTGGTATCGCGTACCGTCGAATCGGCTTAACCCCTCCACTTCGTTGGATACGGCGTGGGAATGAATAATATCCATAATGATCCGAAGGCCGGCGTCATGGGCCGTATCCACGAGATGTTTGAGATCCTCCGGCGGGCCAAAACGGGAGGACGGAGCGAAAAAACTGGACACCTGATAACCGAAGCTGCCGTAGTAGGGGTGCTCCTGAACGGCCATTAACTGGATGGTGTTGTAACCGCCCTCGACGATCCGGGGTATAATCTCCGTGGCGAACTCATAATAGCTGCCGATCCCTTCGGTTTCCTGGGCCATTCCCACATGGGCCTCGTAGATCAGCGGGGGGATTGCCGGGGCGAGGAATGTCGGATGCCGCCATTTGTAAGGTTGGGCGGGGCTCCATACCTGAGCGGTGAAAATGCCGGTCTCCGGGTCCTGAACGACACGGCGGGCCCAGGCGGGAATTCTGTCACCAGCCCCTCCCGGCCATTGCATGTGGAGGCGATAGAGCGCCCCGTGGAACAGCCGATCTTCAGGAAGTCGAATTTCCCAGTTCCCATCCGGAGAAATCCTTTTGAGGGCGAATTCCGGAAGGACCTCCCAGCCGGAAAAGTCGCCCACCAGAAACACGTGTTCCGCGTGGGGCGCCCATTCCCGAAACACCCACCCCGTTCTGTCATGGTGCATCCCGAAGTATTCATGCCCGGACGCAAAATCCGGCAGGGACAACCGGCCGCCGGTTAACAATTGTTCTCGGTCATCAATCATCCGCAATCGGCGCCGAAGGATTGGTTCATAGGGGGTCAGATAGGGATCCCCCTGCAACAGTCTTTTTAGGCGGTTTTCCATCATGTCCGGAACGGATCGCGATATGACACGATCAATGGATCAGCGGTCTTTGCAGCATCTTTTCATACAATTCTATATACTGGCGGGCATTTACGTCATGGTTGAAGGTGGCGGCGGCTTCGGTCATGATGCGTTCGATCTGGCGCTGCCGAAGGTCTTCCGGCTGCCTGTGAAAATTCATGGCCTGGTCGATGGCCCACATCAGTCCGGAAGGATCGAAGTTCTCAAAGAGAAATCCATTTCCGGTGTTATTCGCCACGTCCAGGTGCCGGATGGTATCGTGGAGCCCTCCGGTGTCATGAACCACCGGCAGCACCCCATAAATACAGGCAATCATTTGGGGAAGACCGCAGGGTTCGAACAAAGACGGCATCAGCAGAAAATCGGAGGCCCCGTAGCCCCGATGCTCTTGTTCTACATTGAAATCGCAGATGGCGACCCGATCCTGGAATCCGTGAAACTGAACGATGTTGCGGAACACCGGTTGATAGGCACCGTCGGCGACAAATACAATTTGCAAATTATGATCCCAGTATGTGGATACGACATCATAGAGTATCGTGGAAAGTAGTTGGCACCCCTTCTGTACCGGATCGAGCCGGGATGGCCAGAAAAACATCGGCGCCTGCGCATCCTGTATCAAGCCGAGCCGTTCCTGAAACGCCACCTTGTTCTGCTGTTTTGCCGGGTGGTGATCCCCCGGCCCGTAGGGCTTGAACAGAAATGGGTCGTTCGTGGGATGAAATGCCGGGTCCGGAGCATTCAGGATTCCGGAGGCCACATCGGCATACCATTTATTGGAGAGCTCCTGGCGCAGGGTATCATTGACGAACGCGTGTTGCCCCTCGACGATCTCCTTCAGAAAGGTGGGACTGACCGTGTTGACAAAGTGGGCGGCGAACACCCCGCTCACCAGGAAGTCGACCGGTATGGATTCCCGGGCAATCTCGTATTCGGGTGCCCAGTTCTCGTAATACAGGTGATCCCAGAAATAGGCGGCATCAATGCCCCGGTCCTCAATTTCCGCCAGGGTGGCCTTTACGGTGTGGATATTATGAATGGTGAACAGGCACGGGATTTCCATTTCCCGCGACATGGCCGGGATGAGCCCGGTCATCCAGTCATTGCAATGGATCAGGTCGGGGCGGACCCTCGGAATAATATTATTGATGACCTCCCTCTGGAACGCCAGGGCCAATTTCATGTTTTCCCCGCCGTAGGGGGAATAGACCCGATTGATGTAGTAAAAGGCTCTGTCTTCGGCCAGATGCAGTCTGTCATCGGGCATAATTCTGCGGATCAGCCGCTGTTCCTCCCTTAACAGCGGGGCGAGCCGGTCGCTGAAGATCGCCCGATAATCCGGGAGAGCGACATGGACATCGGCCCCCTGCTCAAACAAGGCCTGGATAAGAGCTGCGGATACGTCCGCCAAACCGCCGGCCTTGGCGGTCAAATAACTGGAAAAACTTCCCATCCGATCCGGAAGATAGGTCACCTCGGGAGTAATAATGAGCACCCGGGGATCATGGGCTGGGTTTGCCATCGTCTGTTGTCTTTCTATCCCATGGATAAAACGGGATCATGCTGTCGCTGGATTACGCCCATGACAGCAATTTCGGGGTAAACCGCAAGCGATCATCCCCCCGGGGCGTCACGCGGGCGGTAAACCCGTAGCGACCGGCGGCCTTGCAACGGATCGTACTCGAATAGAGGTACTCGCCGTTTTCGTTCTCTTTGGAGACCGCCATCGGTTCGACCAGGCCGGTTTCCAGCACATCCACCGATTTCAATAAACCGTAATACAGCTCCACATCCACTTCTTCAGGCCGGAGCTCGCCAAGAAATACGTTGGCGGTGACCTCGAAGGAATCGCCCACACGGAAGAGCCTGCGCCTGGAACGGACGGGGGGGTCCAAACGGATCTCTTTCCAAAGACGATGCAGCCGTTCGATCTGCCCGGCGATATTCGCGGCCTCGGCAGCGCCTTCCAGGACCAGTTCATCGCGGCGCCGGGCGGCCGGAACATAAAAGCGCTCCTGGTATTCCGAGACCATGCGGAGGCTGCAAAAGGATTCCATCGCCATCTTCATCGCGGCTTTCATCATATGAATCCAGCGGGCGGGGGAATCTCCGTTCTTGCGTTCATAAAAACAGGGAATCACGTCCGTTTCCAGCGTGTTGTAGAGGGCCTGACTCTCCACCGCATCCTGATACTCGCTGTCGGTATACTCTTTACCTTGTCCGATGGCCCACCCGCGGTCCTCTCGGTATCCTTCGCACCACCAGCCGTCGAGTATGCTGAGGTTCAGACCACCGTTGATGGCGGCCTTCATTCCCGACGTGCCGCAGGCCTCGAACGGGCGGCGCGGCGTGTTCATCCAGACGTCGGAGCCCTGAACCAGCATCCGTGCCAGGTGCATATCGTAGTCTTCAACGAAGATCATCTTATCCCGGATCCCCGGTTTCCGGGCAAACTGAACCAGATTCTGGATCAGCTGTTTGCCTTCGTTGTCTCTGGGATGCGCCTTACCGGCGAAGATAAACTGGACGGGAAATTCGTCATTCGTCAGAATGGCCTCGAGCCGATCGGGATCCTGGAGGATCAGATTGGCCCGTTTGTAAGTGGCGAATCTTCGTGCAAATCCAATGGTCAGGGCCTCCGGGTTGAGGACGGATTCGGCCTGCTCGATGTCTGACCGGGGGGCATTTCGGCGCGCATATTGTCTCACCAACATCTTTCGGCAGGACCGGATCAACCGGGAACGGTTGGTCTCATGAGCCCGCCACAAGTCGTCGTCGTAGATATCATCGATCCGGGATATGTTTTCCTTTTTCCGTGAGGCCATGTACCACTCGGGTCCCAGGAAAAATTCAAAGAGCCGGGCGAATTCATCGGAGATAAAGGTCGAAACGTGGATGCCGTTGGTGACATACGAGATGGGCACCTCTTCCTTGGGACGACGCGGCCACAGATGGGACCACATTTTTCGGGCCACTTCGCCGTGGAGTTTGCTGACCCCGTTGCAGTATTGGGCCATCCGCAGGCCCAGGATAAACATGGAAAAGGGGGCCTCCGGGGAGGACCCGTCCGGTTGGCCCCAGGCCAAGATATGATCCACGGTGGTGTCCAGTCGATCCGCAAACGGCATAAAGATCGGCTTGACCATATCGACGGGAAATTCATCGTGACCGGCGGCCACGGGGGTGTGGGTCGTAAAGATGGTGGACCGGGGCACAATTTCCATGGCGGTGGACAGGGGGACCTGCAGGGATTCCATGGTTTGAGCGAGACGTTCGATACTCGAAAATGCGGAATGCCCCTCGTTCATGTGAACGACTTTCGGGAAAATACCGATCTTACCCAATGCTCGAATGCCACCGATGCCCAACAGCACTTCCTGGGAGAGGCGGACCCTTTGGTCGGCGGCATAAAGCCGGGATGTGACCTCACGGATCTGGGGCGGATTATCGTGCAGATTGGCATCCAGCAGGTAGAGCGGAATGCGTCCCACGGTAATTTTCCAGACATCCGCATGAATCGGGCCCTCCGGGCCCTCAACGGTGATTCGAAGATCATTGCCGTCGGTATCTTCCGCCCGCTCCACCGGGATGTGGTAAAGGTTCGTCTGGGGATATGCTTCCTGCTGCCAGCCATTGGCGTCCAGAAACTGGCGAAAATAGCCGTCCCGGTAAAGCAGTCCGATGCCGACAAGGGGGAGATTCAGATTCGACGCGCTTTTCAGATGGTCTCCGGCCAGAACCCCCAGGCCCCCGGCAAAAAGCGGCAGGCTTTCGTGAATCCCAAATTCCATGGAAAAGTACGCAATGATCTCATTATCTTCCATGGATATGGCCGGCCGGGCCTGGGGCGACAGGATCCGTTCTTCAAACAGGGTTCTGACCCGGTCCAGATGAGAGAGAAAACTGGTGTCTTCAGCCAGTTGCTCCAGGCGCTCCTGGGGCAGTCGGGTTAAAAAGACCAACGGGTTTCGTCCCGAATCCGCCCAGATCCGCGGATCGATGCGGCGGAACAGGTCCTGGGCATCCGGGGCCCAGGACCACCACATATTGAGGGCCAGAGCTTCCAGAAACATGAGGGGCTTGGGAATGTTCGGAAGTACCTGAAATGTTTGCAGTTCACTCATATATTGACATCCTTTCGGAATGATTCAGCATGCGGTGTCGCCGGCGTTCCGATCCCTGCCGGCGGTTACTTCAGCACCCTAATACCCCTGTATCGATATTTCAAGATAACGTCAGTTGTTTATACACACGGAGCCATTCGCTGGCGCCCCAGGCCTGGGCATCACACCCTCTCTGGCGGTGTGGCGCGTCTCCATCCAGTATTTCCGGGATATGGCCGACACAGCCGGACCGGATCAGACCGATCATGGAGTTGAGATACGCCAGGGCGGTCTGTGTCCCGGAAGAACCGTACACCCGTGCCCAGGCTTCACAGAAGGATGGAAACACCCATGTCCATGCCGTGCCGTTGTGGTAGGCGGGTTTCCGTTGGGTATCTTCGTCACCGGCATACAATCCCCGGTATGGCTGGTGCGGATCGTTCAGGGATTGCCCGTCCCAGATAATGTCCAGGGGATGGGAAACCGGACGGTCCGCCAGGCTCCGTATCGCCCCCGGGACCAGAAGAGACATGCAGGCAGTGAGCAGTTTCCGGCAGACGTGCATGTCGTTTAGCATCCCCAGAGTAATGGCAAACAGTTGGTTTGGTCGAAGGGCATCATCGGCAATGGCTTCTTCTGCGGATTGTCCGGGCGAGGCATGCAGGCAGTCTGAAAGAAAACCCTCGGATTCCAGATAAAACCGTTCCAGAACCCGGTGGCGCACCCGGTCAGCCAAATCCTTCCAGGGGGTTCCGGGGGCGGTATCGGGGATAACCTTTGCGAGCAGGCGGAGGCTGCGATACCAGAGCGCCTGAATTTCGATAGGGTATCCTTGTCGGGGCGAGCCGGCCGGGTGGTTGGTATCCATCCAGGTAAAATGCGATGGGCTGAATATCAGTCCTGAATCCGGATCCATCCGGACACCGTTGGGTGCCCCTTTAATCAGTCCATGTCCGATGGACATCAGTACATCGGAGAGAGGGCGGCGACCGCATGGCATGTCGAGGAGGGAGAAATTTTCCTCGGCGGCAATGAGATCGCTGCAGACGACGATAAACCAGAGCGGGGCGTCCGAGGTATTCCGGTTTCCGGTATCCGTGCCGCGAATCATGTTGGGCAGGGTTCCCTGATCTTCCATCATTCCGAACTGGGCCAGAATATCCCGAGCCCCTTCATGGCGCCCGGCGGCAATCAGCCCCCTGAGCACAATAAGCGTATCACGACCCCAATCCAGAAACCACGGATATCCGGCAATGATGGTGCGGTGGGTGTTCCTTTTGACGACATAATGGTCGATGGCGCTGGACAGGGTGTCCTCCAGAGTCTTATCAGCGGGGCTTTCGAAGGTTTCATTCATCGTTTGAATCAATGGATCCGATGCAAAGGGTTCTGGGCCGAGATGGTGTTCGGCCGAAGCGGTCAGTTCGATATGTTCGCCGCCGCCAACCGATGCTTCCAGATATCCCGGACTAAAGAGATCCGATTCCGGGTCCAGCCCCCGTTCCTGTTCCCACGGCCGATACACCATGTAATGCCATTCCGGTTCAGAAACGAATTTTCCCCGGGAAATGCGCAGCATCAGACGCCGGTCGCCGGACGGTGCAAAATCAAAGCCGTCGGCAAGGGGGGTGACAGCTGCCGGCCATTCGGATTCCGGCCCAAGAAAGGCTTTGCTGGCCTCGTGAAACAGGCGATCCTCGATGTCCGGTCGGATGATGATCTGAAGCGGATGACGATCCGGCAGGGTGCCCCCCCGCCCATCCGCTGGTAGCCGGTATGCCACCAGGCGGACAGCGTTTCGCCCGCCCACCATTTCCAGGGCAAAGAAAATGACCGTGTGCTGCCCCTGGCCTGTGGGCACCCGGAATCGCCAGAAAAAACGCGAACCTCCGATCACATTGAAGGCATCCAGGCAGTCATCGGAAATTTCCTGGGAGTAGCCCTGGTAGACGATCCATGCCCGATACCGGGCCAGCAAGATCCATCGATCCACCGGGACGTCCGGATCGAGATTCGCCGCCAGCAGCGCATCGTAGCGGCTTCTTAGATCTCCCCAGGATACAGGAGCCCGCATCATTCCGCCGCGTCCGTTGGTTCCCAGGGCGGTTAAAGGCGCCTTCAGCAGTTCCGCCCGATGGAAGACTGTCGACATACGGCTCCTGCCGGGTTTTGAGAGCCGCTGTATCGGCGCCCGCACCCGCCGGCAGCCCTCCGGTTCATAGATCATGATATGGAGTTCTATGGAGGTCGGTTCGGAGGGTGCATCCAAAGGGCAGATCAGGGCAAACTGGCTCCCGTTGTTGGCCGGCACACTGTCTTCCTGCGCGAGACATCGATCCTGGTCCATCAGTCTGGCCCGGAACGGAGAGGCCGCTTGGATGAGTAAAAAATGATCCGGAGGGATCATGACTTCCCGATTCGCATCCCTGGGCCAGTGCCATGGAACAACCATGGATTCGTCTCCATGGGGATTTATCTGACGGCAGAACGCCATCGGGTCTTCAGCCAGACGGGCGGCATCATCGTGAATGCGGATGTCTTTCGAGAGACCGACATCCGGTTGATAGTGTGCCAGCACGGTCAATACCTTGGCGGCCAGACGCTGTTCCGTAATTCTCTCCGGCAATCGGATATCCATTTTTTCGGCGGCTGTGATTTCGGCGAAATCCTCTGACCGGGATGACAGACACAGGACCTGGCCGGCGGCCAGTGGAAACGTGCAGGAGTCGGGTGCGGTCTGCACCGATAGGGTCGATCCCGAGAGCAAATCCGTAAAGGTCGTTCCGCTCAAACCGGACGCCTCAGGATGCCATTGGGCGAGTTGTTCATTGCTGTCATCGAGATTTGCGACAACCAGAAGGCATCTTCCCGTGGGCCGGTGCCGTCGACGAAGTACAATGCAGTTTCCGGTGCCCTTCTGGATCATATCGATCTCGGTACGATCGAAAAAGGCCGGGTGAGTTTTGAGGATGGTGGTCAGGCGCCGGATTTCAGCCACCTGGTTTGGCTCGGCATGCCAGTTCAAAGAGTTTGCATCGTGGACCTGGATCTTTTCCGAGGCCAGCCATTCCACGCCGTTGGCGAATCCGAAGCTTCCGCTGACCGAACATAGCGCACACAACGCCGTTCGCATCCGCGCGTATATGTGGGAGCGGGCGGCCAGTCGGTTGTTGTCATGGGTTTCTGCAAAATGGACGGTCAATCCATCCTGGCGGGAAATATCCAAGGCTTCCGGAAGATAATGTGCCACCTGATCTCGGTTATAATTCTGGAACAGCTCCGAATAGGCCCAGTTGAAATTGGCCCTGTTGAGCAGGTTTCGCGTCACCGAAATCTTTCCCCCTAGGCCTTCGAGAAAGAAAATCGTATCCGGATACTCCTGGCGGGTTCTGGAGATAATATAGTGCCACGCGGTCTCGGGGATCATGTACCCCGCATCGCATCGAAAACCGTCCACGCCCCGTCGGCACCAGAGCAGAAAAATGTCTGACATGAACTCCCACAATCCGCGATGTCGATAATCAAGCTTGGTCAGGTCTTCCCAGCGAACCCCCCAGGCTCCCGGATTTTCAATCGTGCCGTCCGGGTCCCGAACCAGCCACTCCGGATGGGATTCATGGAGCCGCGCCGCCCATCCGGTATGATTTATGGCGATGTCCAGGATGACATAGGCGGCCCGCTTGTGGATTTCGTCCATAAGCTCGAGAAACTGTTCCATGGGTGTTGCTTTTGGATCGAATTCAGCCAATGCGGGATCCACCCCCATGAAACTCAACGAGGCATAGGGGCTCCCGAAACGCCCCATCCGGGCATAGGTCGTGGGGGTTGGATTGATCGGCAGCAACTGGATAAAGCGGCAGCCGAGATGTCCGATGATAAAGTCCAGCTCCCGGATGAGATCCCGGAACGTTCCAGAAGGGGGAATCACCGTATAGCCGTTTTGATCCAGGGATGTCACCAGGCGTTGCTCGGCCTCGGGAAGGTCCATCCGGGCGGATTTGTTGGGGCCGAACTGGCGGACAAACGCATTGTAAAGGGTATTTGCAGAACACGTGTGGGCGGGTTCCACGTTGATGGTCACATTCGAACCCGGCGGCCAGACGGGCCGCTTGTTCCCTTCGGGTTGAAACAGGCATTTGGATTCGAAATGGCCGACTTCGGTGAGTCCGACGACAATCTCGAAACACAGATCGTCGATACGGGTCATCGGCACGTCATACCAGGCCCTCCCCAGCCGCTCCTCATCCGCTTCGACCCATTGGATGATTTCCCGGCGGCTCTCCCGGGCGTGTCCAATGTTGGTTCGTAAAAAGGCGGTGCCGTCCCGGGGTCGATCCAGTTCAAGCCGGAAGCGCTGTACACCGCCCCGAAATCGAAGGAGTCGATGTCCCGGTAACGGATTTTGGCTGAGGAAGATGGATTCAGTCATAACAATACTGCTTTATGGTATCGGGTTCGGAATCGGTATCGACTTCACCGATAACCGTCCTGTCTCGATTCCGATCCCGATAGCGATCCTGACGCCGAACATCTGCGGGTGTGCATTCGCTCCACACGGAGCTGTGTTGACAAAAACACGTTTCACTTAAACTGAACATAGTTTAGGCAATTGCTATATGAGACGGTACCTTCACGATGCGGTCAGGTTGTTCCGTTCCATGTTACCGACAAAATAGGTTGGGTAAGCTGTTGCTGAAAGTCAAGGGGGCATGGTGCGGTACCATATCCCTTTTTTGCTACACGGATAGGTTTCCTTCAATGACGGTGTTGTCGGGAATCACTTTTTGGAATGGATCTAAATTTGAAATCGCCACATGTCCTTTGAGGACGACCCCTTTTCCAAACATCACATCACCTTCAACAGACAGGGATTCGCAGCCCACGAGGGAGGGGACGCCACGGGCAAACCGCTCGTCGAACTGATCTATCTTTCCGTAAAATTTGGCATCCAGATGAATTTTGATCCGATCGCTTCGCCGCGCCGGGTTGAGCACCAGCCGGAAGTCATCGGTCGCCGTGATATAATCGGATCGAACCACAAGCAAATCATTGCATTTTTTTACCGGAATCAGCCGATCTTTGTTGACCCGGACGGCCATTGCCCCCTGGAACAGGGAAATGGCGGCCCCCATAGCCGTCTCTATTTGATAGACAGCCGGACTTTTGTTGTCTCTGGGATCCAGGGATTTGGGGTTCAGGATCATGGGCAGATGGATGACCGGATGGGTATCCAGAAGCTCCTTTAGAAAGACCAGATTGACCCAAATGTTGTTGGTGTTGAAATATCGGTAATGGGAGATGTCTACGAAGGCTTCCAGCTCGCTTTCGGGGCATTGAGCCACCTCCCGGAGCACCAGACGTCCATCTCGGAGCCGGGCAATATGACCGCCCTTGGTGTCCGACGGCGTCCGCTCCGCCACCTCCATTAAAAAGGGCAATTGTCGCTCAGAGAAGTACCCGAGTATGTCCGGATCCAAAGTGGCGCCCAGATTGTCCGAGTTGGAAATAAAGGCGTATCGGATACCGTCGTTCAAAAATGCGTCCAACATGCCGGACGTGTACAGGGCCGTATAGATATCGCCGTGCCCCGGCGGATTCCATTCCTTGTCCGGATCTTGGGGCCATGACGCCGGAGCGAGAGTGTCTCGGAGTATCTTGGGATAACGGTTCTGAAGAAAAATGTCCGGCTCCGTGGCAGGCCGGAGCCGCGACAATGCCGCAAGGGTATCGTCCTGGGTGTTGAAGCTGTTCATCAATGACAGCCGGACGCCCATGTGTGCCGCCTGGTCCAGAATCATTTCAAGAAAGGATTTTCCGCCCTTTATGTCCAGGAGCGACTTGGCGGTAGTGAGTCCCATGCTGGTGCCCAGACCGCCATTGAGCTTTATCATGACGGTCTTTTGCCGTGCGCGATGTCCGGCCTCTGAATACCCGGCCAGGGCGTCGGCGTCTTCGAGCTCGTCATCTGCCACCGGTGCAATGTCCTTTTCCGACAGCATCCCTTTCTCGCCCGATACGACCTTCTCGTAGTAGTATCCAAAGGTGTCGATAACCGGCCCCGGAAGACCGGCAGCACCCATTTTTTCAACAAATTCGGGCAGGTGTTTTAGATCTGGGCTTTCGAGAGTCATCGGTGCCGTTGTCTTTCATTTAGGATCCGCTCGGGGGTTGGTTTCAGAGCTCCAGCGGACCGGATTATGTGGGATGAACGTTTCAGCGATTTAAATGTCAATCCCGCCCCTGACGGCGGCGGGACTCGGCAAACATTGCGCTGCGGGACTAATCGATCGGGACAATCCAGCCCATGGGATCGTCTGATTTGCCATACTGGATATCCATGATGGCGTTGAACAATTTCTGAGCCACCGGGCCGACGGTCCCCTCACCCACGGTGATCACGCGGTCATCATATCGGAGTTCTCCGACCGGCGAGATCACGGCTGCCGTGCCGGACCCGAATATCTCCTGCAGTGTTCCGGATTGGTGGGCATCAAACACTTCATCAATGGAGATCTTCCGCTCGGAAACCGTCATTCCCCATGTCCTGGCCAGGGCGATCACCGAATCCCGCGTGATACCCGGCAGAATGCTGCCGCTGAGTTCCGGGGTGATGACTTCGTCGTTAATGACGAAAAAGATGTTCATGGACCCGACCTCCTCAATATACTGCTGCTCGATGCCGTCCAGCCACAAGACCTGAGTGTATCCATCATGGTGGGCCTTTTCTCCGGCCAGCAGGCTGGCGGCGTAATTCCCTGGGGTTTTGGCTTCCCCGACACCGCCACGGACCGCGCGGACATGGTCTTTGGTGACCATGATTTTAACCGGATTAAATCCCTCCGGGTAGTAGGCGCCCACCGGGGACAGAATTACAAAATAGCGGTACGTCTGGGATGCCCGGACGCCAAGAAAGGGATCGGTCGCGATCAAGGTCGGCCGGACGTAAAGAGACGTTTCCGACGCGCGGGGTACCCAGTCTTTCTCCAGCCGAAGCAGCTCTTTCAGGGATTCCAGGGCGGCCTCGGCATCCAGCTCCGGCATGCACAACAGCCGGCAGGAGCGGTTCAATCGCCGAAAATGGTCCAGCGGTCGGAACAGCTGGATATTGCCGGAGTCGGTCCGATACGCTTTCAGCCCTTCGAAAGCCCCTTGCCCGTAGTGAAGAAACATGGTGGACGGGTCCAAAGACAACGGCGCGTATGGTTCGATCCGGGCATCGTGCCATCCTTTGTCCGGGCTATAATCCATATTGAACATATGGTCGGTGAAAATGTTGCCGAACCCGAGTTGGGTATCATCCGGTTTGGGTTTCAGGTGTTCGGCCTTGGTAATGGAAATGTCCATGTTAACCTCCAGTTCAAATTTCCTGTGCCCTGCAACTCCGCTGCCCATTCCGCAAATTATGGGATAAATTGCCAGAGTATCATACCGGTCTCCGGGTCGTAATCTCTCTCGAGGCGCGAAGGACGCCATTCTGTGAGTTCATATTCACCCACGATCAATCGTGTTTCGGAAAAGACACGTCCTCCGAAACAGCGCCCGTCCAGATTGCAGAACACACCCTGGGCCTGTACAAAAGGCTCTCCCGATTTCAGGGAAATGTTTCCGGTGCACACCGCTATTTGATGGGGCGATGTTTCCGTACGGGTGACGTAGACCTGTTGGGCCGGGTCGTACACCCCCCAAGTGATCGACGAGACGGCCCCATAAACGGCAAAGCTCGCCAGGCTTATGGATTGACCGGCGCACAACGATGCCAATTCGGTGATTAGGTCGCCGTCTGCCGAAAGCCGCCCCAGAAGAACACGCCCGGTGTGGACCTCTGTAAACCTGCCGGTCATGTCCAGGTTCTGCTTTAACGGAGTGTTCATAATGGTATCGCAGCCGGGTCATGCTGCGATGGCGCGATCGCCACATGGAACGAAATGCTCCAGCTATACATGTGTTTTCAAACCGAAGTCAACAATTTGCCGGGTGTGGCGTTGGGGTATGCGTATGCGCAGCGGTAAAGATAAAACGCCGTGGTGCCGGGTGAAAACGCCTGAGGATGTCGAGGCCGGGACGTTGACATTACCGATTTCCTCGGCTATGTGACACCTCGATCCGTTGATCCGTAGTATTCCCGCATCTTGCGGCGCGCAACCCCAACGGATGACATACGAATATAGAATAACAGCGATTTTTTTATTTAATGAGCGACATTGTCGCGTTTTATAAAATCGTAAAACGATTTTATGTGGGAAGGAAATCAGAACCATGGAAAAAACCGGTGGCATGGCGAATATTTCACCTGAAAAACTCAGTCTCGACAGCACGTTCAAATTCAGGTGCCACAAAGACATTTCGTGCTTTACCACGTGTTGCAGGGGTATCAACATTCTATTGACACCCTACGACATCATCCGCTTAAAAAAACGCCTGGGCCTCTCCTCCGAGGAATTTCTGGCCATCTATACCGAGGTGCAGCTATTGGAGAAAACCGACCTGCCGGTGGTGACGCTCAAACTGGCAGACGATGATAAGGAATCCTGCCCCTATGTCCGCGAGGATGGGTGCCTCGTGTACGAAGATCGACCCACGACCTGCCGATATTATCCGGTGGGTGTGGCCTCCTTGATGCATAGGGAAGGCGCCGATGACGAGGGGTTTTATTTTTTCGTCAATGAACCCCACTGCCGCGGATTCGAAGAGGACCAGGAGTGGACGATCAGAGAGTGGCGGAAAGACCAGGGGGTGGATGTCCATGACGACATGAACGCGGAGTGGACCGATCTGGTGGTGCGCAAACGGTCCTTTCCCCCCAACATCAAGCTTACCGAAAAGGCGAAACAGCTGTTTTTCATGGTCAGTTACAATATCGACAATTTCCGTGACTTTGTTTTTGAAAGCACGTTTCTCCAACGATTCGATGTCGACGCCGAAACCCGCGAGCGGATGAAGACAGACGATGTGGCCCTGCTCAATTTTGGCGTCACGTGGCTGAAGGAAGTCCTCTTCAAGCAGGAAGACTCGGTGCGTGATAAGGCCTGATGGGATATTTCATTTGTTGCTTGTCTGGAAAATCCGGATGTTACTTCGTCCAGCGTTGTATTGAGTGAGCTGAGATCGCCTCATCTTCGAGGTCGGGATCGCTATCGGAATCGGATTCGAAATTGCAGTAATCAATACGGCCGTGATGGCCGTGAGACCGGCGCACGCGCCTAACAAATCAGGAGGGATACCGGAGAAGCTACTCCGGTGTCCCTCCTGTTGCTTGAAGCCGTAAATCGGTTAGTATGATGCGTAGGCCAACCCCTCCCAGCTTGCGGGATCTTCCAGGCGCTTTTCGATGTCTACGCCGAAAAATTCCGCGACCGGGGCAAAGATGTTCGGATTCTTGCCGTGTACCTGACGGCCCACCGCGACCACCTTTTCCAGCCCGTTTTTTGACATCTTCCCGAGCGGCTGGCGGCATCCGCCGGAGGGCATACCCAGCACGGCCATCAATGTCTTGATGCCCATGGGGTTGCGGGCCCGGCATCCCACCGCACCAAAAGGGGTCTCCTCTGTCGTCGTAACAGTGACCAGGCTGAAAAGCGGTTCGATATCGGCGAGTACTTTTTTAGCCCCGGCGGTGTCGCCTTCAGCAAGCTGCTGTACCATTTGGGTGACGAACTTTGGAGCCACGTTGGAGGCGACCGAAATGACGCCGGAGGCATGGATTGCCGGATCGGTCATCATGTCAAACGTCATCCCGTCGTCACCGGACATGATTGTAAAATCCGGCCCACAGCATTCCCGGGTGCGTTTCATGTTCTCGAGATTGGCTGTGGCCTCTTTGACGGTGTTGACATTGGCAAATTCCTGGTTGAGGAGCGCCAGATCCTCCGGCAGGAGCTGACATCCGGTGCGACCGGGAATGACGTAGGGGATCACTTCCATGGATGGAAATGCGGCCGCCACCGGGGCTATATATTCCCGGCGAATCTCCAGTGAGCTGGGCCCGTTATAGTAGGGATCCACCAGAAGCACCGCATCGGCACCAACCTCCACCGCATGTTCCGTGGCTGATAGACATTCCCGCGTGTTGTTGCTTCCGGTGCCGGCAATACAGAGACACTTTCCTTTAGCCTTTTTCGCCACCACCTCGACCACCTGGTTGTGTTCTTCCCAGGAGAGAGTCGGGCTTTCGCCGGTGGTTCCCACCGCGAGAATTCCGGTAATGCCATTTGCGATCTGGAATTCCGCCAACTTCTCGAGACCCTCGTTATCAATGCCGCTGTTGTGGAACGGCGATACCAGAGCCGTGTAGCATCCTGTTTTCATGGGGCCTCCTTTCTCAGGCGAATTGAGATGGATTCATTGTACCATCTGTGGTGCATCTGAGCCCGAATATTGCGTGAAATCCGTTCAGCATTTAGCTGATAAGATGCAATATTCGGACTAGGCACAGGCGTAAGCCATATCCTGAAACCAAGTCAAGTAAAAAGAGCTCTTGTCGGCTGAGGGATGCTGGCAGAGCGGCCACAGCGGGCCCTTTCGAGCTTTTTTGGAAACACTTTCAGCCAGGATATTCACGCGGGGACAGGCGGCCGAACCGTGATTATGGTCTCACAACGGCATTCTAAAGGCGCTGCCTGAAACCCCTTGACAAAGGCATCGACACTCTTTAGTACCGACGGATTGGTTTTGTTACATCGTTTATCGATGGAGAGGAGACGTTATGAGTATCGCAGAAAATGTTCACGAATTTATCGAGCAACAACGCCGGGCCATCGCCCAGAATCCGGAGTGCGGAAACTCCCACTACAATCTGGCCATCGGGCTGCTGGGGTTGAAACAATACGATGAGGCTGAAAAAGAGCTTTTGGCGGCGATCGAAAACAGTCCGACATTGGCGGAAGCCTACGTTCAGCTCGGGGGGATCTGCCTCCAGCGCGGCGATCTGGACGGCTGCATGAGCTGGAACAAAAAAGCCGTGCGGGTCCGTGCCGGGTTTTCCGAAGGCTGGGGCAATATCGGGTTTGTCCATATGCAGCAGGGGAATTTGGATGAGGCAATCTATGCGCTGGAAAAGGCGACCCGATGGAATCCCAAATTTGTCCAGGCCCTGACAACCTTGGCGAACGCCTACCTGGCCAACGGGGAGGTGGAAGAGTCGATCACAACCAATATCAAGGTACTGGATCTGGAACCCGATTTTGCCGTAGCCCACAACAATCTGGCGGTGGCGTACCTTGAAAATGGACAATATGCTGAAGCGGACCGGCACTGCGCAAAGGCTCTGGAGTTGGGATATGACGTCCCGGCGGAGCTTCAGGATGAAATCCGAACACATCTCGGTTGAGTTTCAGCGCGATCCTGTTTTTTAATTTTACAGCACATTGAAACGGTCGGCGGGGTTGTTCCGGAATGTTGTGCCATTATGGCTGAAGAGACTGTCTTTGAGTATTATCTGGCCGACCGGGACCATCCGGCCCGTCCCGACCTGCCGATCTGGACCTGGCCCCTGCCCTCGGGGCGGAATTCGAAACCCCCGCCGGGCGGCCCTACCTACGGCGACTACTTTTCCGCCGTCCGCTCATTTTTCGAAAAAGATCAGTTCAGGATGCTGTCTGGAGCCGTCGACGATCTGCTCCAGCGCCCGGCGGGGCCTCAAGATTTCCACAGCATAGACATATTTCTTGAAAAACACGGCGAGTACTACCACCCTGCGCAGGTAGTTTTGGCATTATCCGATAGGCGTTGCCGGTTTGTGCTGAATGTGGCGGTCGATACCCCCGGTACGGACCTGGTGCTCCGGGAGCACGGCTTGCTGGAGATGCTTTTCCGCCGCTTTCAGAAGCCCTATCTACCCAGGGTCTTTGGGGCCGGCATCGTGCCAGTTCCCGGCGGAAAGAATGCAGGGATGTTTCTTGGGGAGTGGTTTGAGGGGTTCTACGAGTTCCATGTCACCCAGACCGAACCCAATCAGCAAATCGGGCTATGGGTGCCGGACAAAGGACCCTTTGTTCTCAGCGATTCACAACGGCGCTACATTTATCGAAGAGCCGCCTATATTCTGACGTCATTTTACGATATCGAAACGTTTGCCCAAATATCTCCCTGGCACCATGCTGCCGGCGATTTTATCTTCCGCCCCGGCGACCCCGCCCCGGCACTGCGCCTGGTGACCGTGAGGGGATATTCCCCGGTGCTTCGGGAGAAAAGCGAAGATCTTGCAGAAATGCTCCAAGCGATGCTCGTTTTCTGTGTGCATCTGTCGATCCGCACCCGGCTGGATCGGCTGGATGGAGTGGGTGATGTGGTTTGGGCAGACCGGGTGGCTCTCGAAGAGACCATTCAGGGTCTTTTTCAAGGGCTGGTAGAATCGACACCCCCTGAGGCATTTCCAGGGCCGGTGGGGGACGTCTTCCGCGTTTACGCGGGCAGTCTCTCCGAAGACGTTCTGATGGAGCTGGCGGAAACCATTCTGGCGGCCTATCCAAAAACCGCCGAAGAGACAGACGTCATTGGCCGCCACCTGTCGGATCATGTACACCAACTCTGGGGCGTGATTCAAAACCGCTAAGTTTTTTCTCCACCGGTGTCGGAGAAGCGGGGCCAAGGATCCAAGGGCTCCGGGATTATCGTGCTTGCCGGCAACTCCGTTGACCCTCGAAGCCTTGAATCCTGCCTTATCTATCCCCCGGATGTGTCCATTCAAACTCGGCCATGTTTTCGACAACGATCCAGCCATCATGAAATCCTACCTTATTATATAGGAAGTACCACATGGAGGGGGTAATCCGGATGGATACCGCAACATGGTGTGCTTAGCTTCCCCGCACGATGGGTTTGCGTGCCTAACCTCTCGAAACCCTAGCTTTTTTATTGACAAGAATTTGGATTGATTCTATAGATTCCCTTTCAGCGACGGCGATATCCGAACATTCAACAGGACCTGAAAAGGCCTTTTATCATAAGAAATACAGTGATTTGAGAGGAGGTGGCCTGGACGTTACGCAGGGGGAGAGCCCCCTTTGACACGGACGAGGATGGTAATTTTTAAACAGAATGGAGGTAAAGCGATGGCAAAACATGAAACTCCTATGTTGGATCAACTCGAATCCGGCCCGTGGCCGAGTTTCGTGTCCGATCTGAAGGAGCAGGCCGAACGGCGGGCCAAGAACGATGAAGGAATCGAATATCAGATTCCCACGGATGTTTGCGAGGACATTCTCGGCATTCTGGAATTGTCCTTCAAGCATGGCCGGACCCACTGGAAGCACGGCGGCATTGTCGGTGTTTTCGGTTACGGCGGCGGCGTCATCGGCCGGTACTGCGACCAACCGGAAATGTTTCCGGGAGTTGCCCATTTCCACACCATGCGGGTGGCCCAGCCGGGAGCTAAATTCTACAAAACCGATTTTCTCAGAGACCTGATGAAACTGTGGGATTTCCGCGGCAGCGGTATCACCAACATGCACGGTTCGACCGGCGACATCATCTTCCTCGGGACGACAACGCCCCAGCTGGAAGAGATCTTTTTTGAATTGACCCACAACCTGAACCAGGACCTGGGCGGTTCCGGCTCCAACCTGAGAACCCCCGCCGACTGTATCGGCCAGGCCCGATGCGAATGGTCCTGCTACGACACCCAGGCCCTCTGCTACGACCTGACCCAGGAGTACCAGGACGAACTCCATCGTCCGGCGTTCCCCTATAAATTCAAATTCAAATTCGACGGTTGCCCCAACTGCTGCGTGGCCTCCATTGCCCGGGCCGACATCGCCTTCATCGGCACCTGGAAAGACGACATCAAGATCGACCAGGAAGCCGTCCAGGCCTACATCGGCGGCGAATTTGCGCCCAACGGCGGCGCCCACGCCGACCGTGACTGGGGTCCGTTCGACATCGAAAAAGAAGTCATTGATCTTTGCCCGACCAACTGCATGTGGATGGAAGACGGCAAGCTGAAAATCGAGACCAAGGAATGCACCCGCTGCATGCACTGCATCAACGTGATGCCGAGAGCGCTCGGGATCGGTGACGACCGCGGCCTGTCCATGCTGGTCGGCGCCAAGGCCCCCATTCTCGATGGTGCCCAGATGGGATCCCTCCTGATTCCCTTCGTGAAGGTCGAAGAGCCTTACGACGAGATCAAGGAAGTGATCGAAAACATGTGGGATTGGTGGATGGAAGAAGGCAAAAACCGTGAGCGCATCGGTGAGCTCATGAAACGCCAGGGCTTCCAGAAGCTTCTCAAGGTAACCGGTATCACGCCGGATGCCCGTCATGTCCAGGAACCCCGTACCAACCCTTACATCTTCTGGAACGAAGACGAGGTCGAGGGCGGATGGGATCGTGACGTTGACGAATTCAGAAAAGACCACCAGAGATAGGAGGTGAACTAGCCATGGCATTTATTTCATCCGGATACAATCCCGACGAACCGATGAAGGATCGGATTTCCGACATCGGTCCCCGGAAATACGATGAGTTTTATCCGCCGGTCATTGCCAAGAACAAGGGCAAATGGCTGTATCATGAAATCATCAAACCCGGCGTCCTGGTCCACGTGGCCGAGTCCGGGGATGAAGTGTACACGGTCCGCGTGGGCGGCGCCCGCCTGATGAGCACCGGCCTCGTCATGGAAATCTGCGACATCGCCGACAAGCATTGCGACGGCTATGTCCGCTGGACCACCCGAAACAACATCGAGTTCATGGTCGACAGCAAGGACAAGGTGGACCCCCTGATCCAGGATCTGGAAAGCCGCAAGTTTTCCGGCGGCTCCTTCAAGTTCCCGGTCGGCGGCACCGGCGCCGGGGTCACCAACATCGTTCATACCCAGGGCTGGATCCACTGCCACACCCCGGCCACCGACGCCTCCGGCCCGGTCAAGGCCACCATGGACGTGCTGTTCGATGACTTTTCGAAAATGCGGATGCCGGCCCAACTGCGTGTCTCGCTGGCCTGCTGCCTGAACATGTGCGGCGCGGTGCACTGCTCGGACATCGCCATTCTCGGCTACCACCGGAAACCGCCCATGCTGGACCATGAGTACCTGGACAAGATGTGCGAAATTCCGCTGGCCATCGCCTCCTGCCCCACCGCCGCCATCCGACCGGCCAAAGTGGAGTTCAAGGGCGAAAAGGTCAACAGTGTGGCCGTCAAGAACGAACGCTGCATGTTCTGCGGAAACTGCTACACCATGTGCCCGGCCATGCCCCTTGCCGATAAAGAGGGCGACGGTATTGTCATCATGGTCGGCGGCAAGGTTTCCAACCGGATTTCCCCGCCGATGTTCTCCAAGGTCGTTGTGGCCTTTCTGCCGAACAACGCCCCGCGGTGGCCGGAAACTACCGACTGCATCAAGAAGATCGTCGAAGCCTACGCCAAGGGCGCCAACAAGTACGAGCGCGTGGGCGACTGGGCCGAGCGGATCGGTTGGGAGCGGTTCTTCGAAGCCTGCGAGCTCGAATTCACCCATCACCTGATCGATGACTTCCGTGATCCGGCCTATTATACCTGGCGCCAGACCACGCAGTTCAAATTCTAAAACAGCCAATCGTCAGGGGGCACGCGATGTGCCCCCTGACACTTTGACGGAAAGGTCCAAGATGGATTACGAAACAGCAAAAGAGCTGGTCGTTACCGGTCTGATGAAAAAGCAAAAGACCAAATCAAAGTTCTATTTCAACGATCTGGCCAAGCTGATCGGTGAAAAGCCGAGAGCTGCGAAAAAGTACGTGAACCAGATGGTTCAAGAGGGTGTGCTCGAGTATTGGTCCTCCGGCAGCACCTCTCTGTACGGCCTGCCGGGCACCGGGAAACAAGCATCGGCAGAGCACGAAGACTAAACTATTTGTAATCGTTTCTTTCTCTGGCGCCAATGCTGCGGGAACACCCTGTGCCGCCCCGACTCGTGATATCCGGGTTGCGTGGCGGATCCGGAAAAACCATTCTGTCTGTCGGGATTATCGCGGCCTGGCGAAACCAGGGGAAAAACGTTACCCCCTTCAAAAAAGGTCCGGATTATATCGATGCGGGCTGGCTTGCCCTGGCGGCAGGCCGGCCCTGCTATAATCTGGACACATTCCTCGTATCCCAGAATCACATTGTTGACCATTTCATATCCCGTTCAGGGGCGGGAAACATGGCCGTGATTGAAGGCAATCGGGGCCTTTATGACAGCATTGACCCCGAAGGGAGCACGAGCACGGCAGAGCTGGCCAAGCTGCTCAAGGTACCGGTGATCCTGAGCGTCGACGCCACCAAGATCACACGGACCATGGCTGCGGTGGTGGCCGGGTGCGAGCAGTTTGATCCGGAGGTGCATATCCGGGGGGTGGTGCTCAACCGGGTGGCCGGAACCCGGCACGAATCCATTCTCAGGCGAAGCATCGACGCCCATTGCGGCATTCCGGTGGTCGGAGCCGTTCCGAAGCTCAAAGCTGAGGATTTTCCCGAGCGGCACATGGGGCTGGTGCCCACGCCGGAGCACGACTGGGCGAAAGACTCTGTCGATGCCGCGGCAGAGATGGCTGCGAAATACCTGGATCTGACCACCCTGGCGTCCATTGCCTCGGAAGCCGCGTTAACGCTCGAGGTTTCATCGGAGCCTATGACACCGCGGTCAGGAGAGACTTCCGGGGCGCCAACCGACCCGGCGGCCGGGCGGCCCCGAATCGGCATTATCCGAGATTCGGCCTTTCAATTTTACTACCCGGAAAATATCGATGCCTTGACCACGGCCGGTGCCGATATCGTCTTCTTCAGTCCGCTTGAGCAGACCTCCGTGCCGCCGGTGGATGCCATCTACATCGGGGGCGGGTTTCCCGAGACCCATGCCGAGGTGCTGGCAGACAATATTCAATTCCGGCAGGAACTGAAGCAGCTGGCCGACAAGGGGCTGCCCATCTATGCGGAATGCGGGGGACTGATGTATCTGGGAGAAGAACTGGTCCTGGACGAAGGCCGATTTCCCATGGCCGGTGTGCTTCCCATCGTCTACGGATTTTCGAAACGCCCCCAGGGGCACGGGTACACCGTGTTCGAGGTGGACCAACCGAATCCGTTTTATGAGGTCGGCAGCCGGCTGACCGGGCATGAATTCCACTATTCAAAGGTTCTGGAATACCGGGGGAAAGATGAAGACATGGCCTTTGCCATGGAACGCGGCAACGGCCTGGTCGACGGGCGCGATGGAGCGATGGTCCATAACGTACTGGCCACCTATTCCCACATCCATGCCCTGGGGACGCCCCAATGGGCCGAAGGGCTCGTGAGGCAAGCCGAGAAATACCGAAATTCTAAATAGGTTCAAACGATCTGTTTTGCCCCACAATGATGGCCCCTTGCCCTGATTCACCGACCACCCTTTCGGTTAATTTCTTGTAATTATAGCAGATGTCAGAATTCCGTTCCGATTGAGAGACGGTATACGAATGCCAACGTACCGGAGTTATCGGAATCGGTATCGAATCCAGCGATAACCGTCCTGTCTCGATGCCGATAGCGATCCCGACGTCGAGCATCTATGGGTGCGTATTCTCTCGACACGGTGGTGTGTGAACAGAAACAATTTTCACTGAAACGGAACATATTATTAGCAATTGCGATAAGACAAAAAAGGCGGATCCGAAATCCTCGGATCCGCCTTTTTTTATAAATCTGTTCTGGCGACTAGGGTTTGACGTGACACTTGGTGCAGGTTGTCGGAGCCGCCTTGGTCTTTTTTGCTTTGTTGTGTTTCTTGTGGCAGGCTTTGCAGTTATAGTGGAAAGCTTCGGCGTGGTACTCCAGACGCTCCTTTTTGGACAGTTTCGGTGCGTTTTTGCCTTTCGGCCGTTCGCCAGGCTTCTTGTGGCACTCGATGCACTTTTGAACGTCGTCGCCTTCTTTCAGGTCGAGCGGTTTGCCCTGGTCGTCATGATGGCAATCACCACATTTCGCGCCGTACTCTTCAACATGCTTTTTGTGGCTCAGGTGGACAAGCTTGTCTTTGTATTTACCTGTATCCAGAATCGGCTTGAAAATGATATCATCGGCCACTGTCGTACCGGCCACCACAGCGGCTGCAGCAAACAGGACAGCGATTATCGCGACTCCGAGCAACAGCGAAATAGACCGTCTATTCATAAACGCCATTCACCTCCTTTTTTCTGTGTTTCCTCGTTCCTCGTTTATGACCCAAAAAAGGTCCCGAAAAGTCTATCAAGGTCTGTTCGTACTGTCAATCTGAATGGACCTTAATGGTCGATTTTGCCGCACAAATGTGAGGTGGGGCAAAGAGAAAATCTCATGCCGTCTTTTCTTCGGTTTCGGTCTCCGCCTCAATGGGTTTCCGGGCGAAAATGCGGGCTCCGATAATGCTGATTTCATAAAGCAGCATCAGCGGAAGAGCCATCATCACCTGGGTGACCACATCCGGCGGGGTCAAAATGGCGGCCCCGACGAAGAAGAGCAGAAGGGCGTATTTTCGGTTTTTTTTCAGAAACTCGACGGATACCAGGCCCAGCTTGGCCAGAAAAGTAACCACCAAAGGAAGTTCGAACACCAGCCCAAAGGCCAGGAGCAGCTTGGAGGAAAAGGACAGATACTCTTTCATGGAAGGCAGCGGCCGTATCCATTCCGTAGCAAAGCCAAGAAAGAACTTAAACCCCCAGGGAAACACGATAAAATATCCGAACAGGGCGCCGCCCAAAAAGAAAAACGTCGAAAGAAACACAATGGGAAGCAGCAACCGGCGTTCTTTGGTGTACAGGCCGGGTGCGACGAACATCCAGAACTGATACAGAATTATGGGAGATGCCGCGAGGATCGCGGCCAGCAACGACACTTTCAAATATGTAAAAAACGCTTCGGGAAGTCCGGTGAACACCAGTTTGTCCCCGGGTTCCATCACCTGTATCAAGGGGTTCATCAGCACTCCAAAGAGCTGCTCCTTAAACAGGTAAGCCGGTATAAATGCAATGGCGACGGAGTAGATGCAGATCAACAGCCGTTTTCTCAGCTCTTCCAGATGGCCGGTAAACGGCAGTTTTTCATCCTCATGCATTCGGGGCGGGTTCCTTTTGATCCACAGATGACGTGTCTTCGGTGGTATCCTGTTCAGGAAGATCTGCGCCATGGGATGTTTTGGCAGAGTCCGTGGTCACGTCATCCGATGATTCCGGCGTTTTCTTGGCGTTTGTCTCATCGGCGTCATCGGAGGCAGACAGCCCCTTGGTGATGTCATCAAAGGTTATCGTGCTGCGGACCTCTTCTTTTATGTCGGAGATGGAATCTTTGACCTGTTTCAGGTCTTTCAGATCATCATCTAGATCAATAGCGTCCTTGAAATCACTAGTGGCGCGACGAAATTCCCCCATGGCGCGGCCCAGGGCCTTGGCCACATCCGGTAATTTCTTGGGCCCTATAATGATCAGGGCAACCACCATGATCAAGATCAGCTCCGGTAAACCGATGCCGAACATTCACGTGCTCCCGTGTTATGGTGTAACCACCGGTGTCCGGCGGTTACAAAGGATCCGATAATTTTGGATGAACCGCTTTGAGATACATGGTTCCCCGTCTGCTGTCAATGTCAGAGAAACGGATTAAACGGGTTGACCATAGGCAGATTCGGCGAGGGGCGTGCGTGTTTCGATGAACACGAAGTGCTTCTTCAAGAGAATCAGCCTCGCCCATGCTCGGTATCGCTATCGGAATCGGAATCGGAATCGAAACAGGATGGCTCACGCCCCAGTCGATGCCGATACCGACCCCGACACTTTCGGACCAGCGGTCCGCGTTAAGGCTACTCGCTTAAGTCAGGCTTGAGCACTAAAAAATAGAGCTCTCCGGGATGCTGCATGTGACCGGCCGCCAGTTCCGCATAGGGGCCGTTACCCCAGTAGAGATCCGCACGGCCGGGGCCGGTAATGGCGCCTCCGGTGTCCTGGTTCAGTACGAAACGCTGCATATCGATCCAGCCGGTGATGCGATCTTCCGCGCTGACCAAAGGTTTTTGGGTATGAATATAGGCCAGGGCGCCGGGCGAAAACAGGCGACGGTCGGTGGCCAGGGAACGGCCGGGTGTGAGCGTGACGCCGATGGCTCCACGGGGGCTCCCATGTTCCTCGGAAAAAAATATGTAACTGGGATTGTGGTTCAGAATCCGGGAGATTTCTTCCGGGTGTTCGCTCAGGTAAGTGCGGATGCGCTGCATGGACATCTCGCTACGAGGGATTTTTTCTTCGTCGATGAGCAGTCTTCCAATGCTCCGGTAGGGATGGCCGTTGGATGCATCATAATGCACATTAATGATTTCCCCGGTATCCAGAAAAATTTTTCCCGAACCCTGGATCTGTAAAAAGAAAAGATCGACACGGTCGTCGACCCACGCCAGAACATCGGCCTTGCCCTCCAGAATCCGATGTTCACTGATACTTTTCCGGTCATGGTACGGGAGCACCTGGTGGTTATCATACCTGGCAACGATCCGCTCGCCTTCAAATCGAGATGAAAAGAGAGACAGATCGATGCTCATCAAATCATCGGGAGTCTTGTAGACCGGAAAGCGGAAATGTTCGCTTTCATCTCGGCTGCCCTGGAGAAAGGGTTCGTAATAACCGGTAAACAGAACCTTGCCGGCGCGATCCGACCCGGTGGATCGATAAACAATATACCGACGGTGAATGAAATCCCTCAGGGATGATTCCGAAAACGGCGATTTTGCGAACTCCCTGAACATTTCCAGGGAGCGGATCAGATGGGCGGTGGTGTATCGGTCGTTTCCGAACACAAATTCCCGGTCTGGCGAAATTCGGTTCAGATAGGTCAAACTCTGAAAAATTGCATGGTCCAGACTATCGATGGCCATATCATCGGAAAACTCCGGAAACTGCTTCGCCTCCAGTCTTTCCAGAGGGAGGACCTCCACAGCAGGTGGCCACGCGGTCTCCACCGCACAACCGGCGGCAACGCCCAAAGACCACAGAAAAAGGACTGTCAGAATGGCCCGGTGGCGCCACCGGGATCGGATGCAACAAGCGGGCATCAGCGGGCCTTCCGCTTGTAGGATCCGCTTTTCCCGCCGGATTTTTCCATCAATACAATGTCGGAAATGACCATTTCCCGGTCCGCTGCCTTGCACATGTCATAAATGGTCAGGGCGGCGATGGAGACAGCGGTCAATGCTTCCATTTCCACTCCGGTACGACCCACCAGGCGTACCGCGCATTCGATATCGATGGCGCTCGCCTCGGGGGCCGGAATAAAATCGATGTGCACATGGGAAATGGCCAGGGGATGGCACATGGGAATCAGATCCGCGGTTCGTTTGGCCGCCATCACACCGGCGATCCGTGCCGTTTCGATGACGTTTCCCTTTGCCATGCGGCCTTCCTGAAGCAGTGCAAAGGTTTCGGGTTTCATGGTAATCCGTCCCGTTGCCAAGGCATGACGAGAGGTTGACTTTTTTCCGGTGACGTCCACCATCCGTACCTGTCCATCGCGATCGATATGGGTCAACCGACTCATGACGTGTTCTCCGAAACAAAGTATTCTGTTTTCCGGGTGACCGTTGATTTAATGGCATTCAGTGTTTGTTCGAGGACCCGGATCACATTCTCTCGAACATCACCGGCGACCACCAGGAGCATCACATCATCCCCAACAACAAGATCCCTGTCCGCGGCGATGTCCACCTGGATGTCCACAATGCCCGGACGTTGTCTCTGGGACGCGAGCAAGGCTGCCAGCCTTTCCTTGTCGACCGATACCCGCAATCCGGACACCGCCCGTCCGTCCCGGGAGGTCGCCCGCACAACCCCGTTGTGGCAAAGCACCATGCCGGCGTTTGCAAAAGACGGATGCTGTTTTATGGCAGCGACCATGTCTGAAATCGTTTTCATGAACCGTGCTCTCTTGTTACTCTGCCCTGTTCTTCTGCCGGCGGGCGGCCACCCGGTCTGCCCGGGATCGATCCTCCGGAGAGTTCACGTTGAAAAACGATAATCCATCCGGGTCCAGGCGAGCGACATGATCCGGTGGTAAGGTTTTGATCCGGACACGCCGAGACAGCTGCTGGATTTTGAGCTTATGCTGACGGAGGTGTGTCTCGATTACAGGCAGGCATTGTCTGGCGTAAACAGCACAGAGCGGTTCCATGCCGGCCTCGGTTTGCGGAATCACGATATCGTGACGGGAATCGATCTCATCCATGATACCGACAATCAAATCCCTGTTTAAAAAAGGGGTATCGCATGCGCTGAAAAAGACATGGGGGCGCCTCGCATAGAAAAGACCGGCATGGATCCCGGTCAACGAGCTGCGCACCGAAAAGATGTCCCGAACGATCGTGGCATCCCATGGAATATAGTCTTCCGGGGCGTTGGTGACAATCAGGATATCATCAAAGACTTCCGAAAAAATCCCATATATCCGATCGATAATCCGTTTGCCGCCGACAGATACGAATGCCTTGTTTTCGCCGGAGAAGCGGGTATTTTGACCTCCGGCTAAAATCACTCCGCTACAGGATGTCATCGGGGAAAATGATCTTTCGTTCAGCGATTCAGTTGCAGTACCGTCCCGGAGCATAGGAAAAATTCATGCCCGGATCAAGGCGATTGTCTTTCGTGACCCCGGATCATGCGTTTCAAGGCCATTTTTCCAATAACGTCCGGATGGATCAGGACGCATTCCCGGCCCCCTGGCTAGGACAGGCCGTTCCAGCGACGGTCATAGATCCGAATGTACCCGTGAAACTCGGATCTTGATCTATGACAAGCCTTGATATATGGAATAGTTTTTCTTTACGTGGCACGGGGGGAGTTCGCCATGAACGAAGCAAATGTTCTTCTCGGGACCCAGGACATTGATCGGGTATTGACCCGGATGACCCATGAAATCCTCGAGTTTTACAAAGGGGCGGATAATTTTGCCCTCATCGGTATTGTGACCAGAGGTGTTTATCTGGCCCGCCGCATCAGCGACAAAATAAAAACGATCGACGGTATTCGCTTACCCACCGGGGAGATGGACATTAATCTCTATCGAGACGACTGGACCCGGATTCATCATCAGCCCGAAGTGCGCGCCACGGAAATCGGGTTTCCCATCGAGCGGGCACAAATCATTCTTGTAGATGATGTTCTCTACACCGGACGGACCATTCGGGCGGCAATGGATGCCCTGATGGACTTCGGCCGACCCGATCGTATCGAATTGGCTGTCCTGGTGGACAGAGGCCATCGAGAATTACCCATTCAGGGCAATTATGTGGGCAAGTTCCTCGAGACCCGACGATCCGAAACCATTAATGTACAGCTATCCGAAAGTGACGGCCAGGATCAGGTGGTTGTCGAAAATGCCGAATAACGTGCCTCTGAGCACATTTTCCCGCCACCCCTGAGATACCACGACCGGTGAACAACGATTTTCATGGGACACAAAGCACATAAAAAAGCCGCACCAGATTCGGTCCGGGTCGGCATTATTTCCATATCCAGCTCCCGGTCCGCCGCCGAGGATAAGGGCGGGCAATGGATTGGGAAACGCGCCCGCAAAGAAGGGCATCGCGTCGTGTTTTATACCGTCATTCCAGATGACGCGGAGCTCATCTCCAAAACCCTCCTCAATGCCATCGACCTGGAATCTCCCGATGCCGTTCTCATGACCGGGGGTACGGGAATCAGTCCCGCCGACGTGACTATCGAAGCGGTCCGTTCACATTTCGAGAAGGAACTGACGGCATTTGGAACCATCTTCTCCCAGCTCAGTTTCGAGGAGATTGATTCGGCCGCCCTGCTGTCCCGAGCCTCCGCCGGAATTATCCGGGGGACGGTGGTCTTTTGTATGCCCGGCAGCCTAAACGCCTGCAAGCTGGCCTGCCAGGGGTTGATATTTCCAGAGATCGGGCACATTGTTGGACATCTCAACGAAAGATAGCGTACCCTTGCCAAGATCCGCCGCGCAGTCTTTTTAGGAGATGGTTGACCCAGCATTCCTACGCGTACCACCGTAATTTCGGAGACAACCGATGATAGAGAAAAAGCCGGTGTATGTCATCAGCGATCAGCCGGAACGGGACGTGGTGGCTTTCGGCTTCGATGCCGATGCGCTGACCCTCGCCGAGTTGATTGCCTATGGGAAGAACGAAACGCCTCTGTTCATCGGGATTTTTGGTTCCTGGGGATCGGGCAAAACCACATTGATGGAAACCATTCGCCGCATGTTGCTGGATGATGCCGAACTCTATCGTGAGGGTCTCCGGCTCTACAAAACGATCTGGTTCCAGGCCTGGCGCTACAGGGATAACGACCAAATACTGGCCGACCTTTTCGAAACAATCCTGAAGACGATGAAGGACGATGGTTTTCTTCTATGGTGCCGGGCGGCCATGACAGAGGGTGTTCAACGGTTTCAATTCCTCAAATCCGCCAAACTTCTAAGTCAACTCATCGATGAATCGATGGATGTCGAAGAGGTGTTTGCCTGCCTTCCCACACATGGTCGCCCAGGATTCAACGAAGGCTTTATGGACGATTTTGAGCAACTGCTCTGGGAGTATATCAACTGGCAACCACAGCTTCCCATGTCCGATACTGCTGAAGAACGGACCGGCGCCTTGGTTGTCTTTATCGATGATCTGGACCGGTGTCCCCCTGAACAGCTGGTTCGGATACTCGAGTCCATCAAATTGTTCATGGACCGACCCGGCTGGATTTTTGTCATCGGGGCGGAATTCGAGTCCCTCAAAAACGCCCTGCGGACACGCTTTACGGAAGAGAATGCGCTCCGGTTCATGGATAAGATGATCCAAGTCAGTTATCATCTGCCCCGGATTTCCGACACCGCCTTTCTGAATTTTCTGGCGGAGCTGAGTCCGGAATTTTATGAAAGCGCCTCCGACTATATGGACCCGATTCGATCCGCCACCGGAAACAACCCCAGACGCTTGAAACGATTTCTCAACAACCTCTCCCTCAGGGAAGGTATCCTCCGCAACCGACGATTGAACGTGGAACATCGTCATTTGCTGTCTTGGAATATTATCGAATATGCATTTCCGGCCTTTTTTCGGGATCTGAGGGACAATCCGTCCACCTTGTGGATCTTGCAGGAAAAGGTTCAGAAGGCCCAGAAGGCCATGGGTGACGGTGATCACTGGGAGCCGACCGACGATGTTATAGAGAAGATCGGGCTCCCGGAGTCCCTGAGCGCCTATATCCGGGATTCTTCCCTGGTGTCTATTCTCAAGAGGTTTGACGTCAGTGAGGAAACACTCGAGCAGCTGATTACCGCCAGTGATGTGGTCCAGGCCGTGGTACCCGATGGAGGGCGCATCCCAGCGGCCGATTTTACCGCCGTGACGGAAATACCGGCAGGCGCCTTTTTATTTGGAGATGATCGTGACACATGTGTCATCGAAACGCCCTACGCAATTGATATCTATCCGGTAACCAATCTCCGATTTCGCCCTTTTGTGGAAAGCGGCGGATATGAGAGAGAGGAATTCTGGAGCCGGGAGGGATGGCGATGGCGTGAAAGCCAAGCGATTCATGAGCCGAGTCAGTGGGAAGATGCTGCCTGGGCAGCGGATGACCGACCGGTCGTAGGGATTTCCTGGTACGAAGCCGATGCGTTCTGCCGGTGGTTGACCACGGAATCCGCAGGAGGCGTTACATTCCGATTGCCGACAGAGGAAGAATGGGAGCGGGCCAGCCGGGGAACGGATGGTAGAGAATACCCCTGGGGAGAAGTGTTCGATGAGGAGCGCTGCAATACCGCGGAGAGCACTCTTGGCCGGACCTCCCGGGTAACCAAATATCCCAATGGGGTCAGCCCGGAAGGCTGCTATGACATGGCCGGCAATGTCTTCGAATGGACCACGACCCTGTTTGAAACCGACAGCTCCGGAGTCGTTCTCAGGGGTGGTTCATGGTTTGTGAATCACAATGTGGCCCGTTGTGCCTTTCGCTACGACCGCCCTCCGTGGTCTCGTCTGAATCACATCGGTTTTCGTTGCGTCCGAACGGTGGAATAGCCCCTATCTCCAAGCTGATAACGATGGCCGGAATGCCGTTCCCAAACCATATGCTCGGTCCAGGGACGGTCTTCTATCGGAATCCCCGCGTGACCCCATGACCATAAGAGGGCCGGCCGTTTAGCTGCCCTGAGCGGTCGGAATTCAGGCGTCCGCCGGTTATTGGCCATCCGATCCGCGAATTTACCTGGGGACATAAAGGATGGCATAGATCGTCGCAATCTGATCCCCGAGACAGCTGACATTGTGGGGGACGATGGAATTGTAATAGACGCTGTCTCCGGATTCGAGCTGGAAAACGTCTTCCCCATAGAGGATTTCCACTTTTCCCGAGTATACGATGATAAACTCTTCGCCTTCATGGCTGGACAGGCTTTTCTCTTTTGCTGATTCCGGCAACAGCTCGACAAAGAATGGCTCCATGTGACGATCTGTTTTTCCGGTAGCCAGGGAGTAGAATCTAGAGGCCACCGGAGAGTCCTTTTCCCGAAGCATGCTCAGTTTTTCTCTGCGTTGGTTCCGACGCACGATCAGTGGATCGTTGCCGGTGTGATCATCGAGAATGGTTCCGAGGCTAACGCCCAGCGCGCGTGCCACTTTCAGCAGCGGTCCGAGGGAAGGAGACACATTGTCTTGCAGAAGTCCCTGAAGAAAGGTCTTCTCCAGGCCGGTTCGATCAGCCAGTGCCTCTGCCGAAACTCCCCGGTCCTCCATGACACGCCGGATTTGTTGGCCGATGGGATGGATTTTCATCGATACTCCTTATCTTCGAGCCTGCCCCGTTGAGATGTGGTTTATGAATATGAGAATTTCGTTCCAATGCCAAGCCTGGACTGTTTCCATCGTATCGTGATCCGTTTTTTCCGATCATTGTGTGAACCCATCAAACGCCTCTCCTTTCCTGCCACCGATCTATCGGCTTTTTGCTCCGTGGGGAGGCAAAATGCGCACTATTTTCCGGCGATACTCGGTTCCGTTATCGAACCTCTGAACGGTTTCGGTGACCCTAAGACGGCCTTCCGCAAACAGCTGGATACATGCCGGATACAACTGCCATTCCAGAGCCAGACCCTTTTTTCGGATGGTCTCCAGGGTATCTTCGGGTTTGATGGCAAACGCTTTCTGACCGATGATCGGGCCTGTGTCTTCCCCGTAATCGATAAAATGGACCGTGCATCCTCCGACCTTGCATCCGTATCGGACCGTATCGCCGTATCCGTCGATGCCGGCAAATGCGGGGAGCAGGGCCGGATGGATGTTCATAATCCGGGGATGATCCGGATCGATATTGACCCGATCGATAAAATAGGGGGTGAGGTTTCGCATGAATCCGGCCAATACCAGAAGATCGAAAGGACGGGCAGCCATGTGTGACAGAAGCTGTGATTCGGCGGCAACACGGGTATAGAAAAACTGCATCCGCGCTGCCGGATCCGCCGTATCGGATATCAGTTGCTGCCGGGAAATCATCCTGTCGATATCGACCCCATCAGGTGTGTGGAACCCCGCCGGATGGTGCCGGTACTTTCGAATGATGGCCTTATAGTCCACCACAAAGGTAGGTATCTTTCGTTCAGACGCCCGCTGCAGTCCTGACGCTTCTGGATTGTCCGAGCCGACAAACGTGACGTCACCGGAAATCTGTCCGGACTCACAGGCCTCGAGGATGGCCTGCAAGTTTGTTCCGCTTCCGGATATCAGTGCCCCGATGCGAAGCTTCTGGTTCATGGTTTCACCTCTTGACATAGACTGCTGCTAACAGAAGCGGTTTCGCCTGTCAATTCAGAGTAAAGGGGCTCCAGGCGAGGTTGACAATCAACAGGAGCAATACTATTATCTGTCGACTTTTAATTTACCCGTTAAAAAGGATATTGATGATGGCGGAAGGTGTGTTTGAAATTGATGACAGCAAATTTGAATCAGAAGTGCTGAACTCGGAAACGCCGGTTCTGGTGGATTTCTGGGCGCCCTGGTGTGGGCCGTGCCGGGCGATCGCACCCGTGGTCGAGGAGTTGGCCGGAACTTTTGGCGATAAAGTCCGGTTTGCCAAATGCAATGTTGACGACAATCCCGTAACACCCGGGAAATACGGCATCCGGGCCATACCGACCCTGATCCTTTTCAAGGGCGGCGAAGTGGCCGAACAAATCACCGGCATTGTCGCAAAATCAAAACTGGAAGAAGCGATCAACGGCGTTCTGTAAGCCGATATAGGGCTCTCCCTGCGGCGGCTCATGCGGGCCGCCGCAGGTCTTTTGTTACCTCCCGGTGTGATCACCCCGTTTATCATGACGATTTTCTGTCTGCATCGATTACCATTAAGAATTCTATGTCTTGTCCTTGTTGGGCTGGTGTGGATGGTTTCCGGCTGCGGCCTCTTCAGGGGTGGAAAAGCCGAAAAAACAGCCATTGAGCTGGCCAGTGATGGGGTGGATCACTACGATGCCGGCAATTACATGAAGGCCGTTGAGACCTTCGAGCAGCTCAGGGACTGGTATCCTTTCAGCAAGTACGCCATGCTGGCAGAACTAAAGATTGCCGATTCCCATTACCATCTCAAACAATACGAGGATGCCATTTTCGCCTATGAGGAATTTGAAAATTTGCATCCGCGAAACGAAGCGGTACCTTACGTGGTTTACCAGATCGGCATGTGTTACTTTGATCAGATCGATACGGTGGACCGGGACCAGACCAGAGCACAAAATGCATTAAAGACATTTTCGAGGCTCATTCAGCAGCATCCGCGATCGTCATACGCCCGTCAGGCCGAAGCCCATCTCAAAGAGTGCCTGAAAAGCCTGGCCGGGCATGATAATTATGTGGGTCTGTTCTATTACAAAAGCAAGCACTACAAAGCGGCGCTAAAGCGCTTCGAGGCGATTATCACCCGGTATCCGGATGTCGGAATCCATTTTGATGCCCTGCAATACATTACCCGCTGTGAGGAAGAGATTCGCAAAGAGGAGATGGCCGGAAAGAAAGAGCAGAAGGAACTCAAGAAGGAGGCCCCTCGGAAAAGCATCGATGTGTGGGACGATTTGCCCGGCAGCAAAACCCCCACGCCTCATTAAAAAGCTTTACAAGCTGAAGAAAATGGTTTAGTTAATCTCCTTTCTGTGAAAGTACTCAATCTTTAAAGGACCAAACCATGTCAAAAGTGTGCGATATCTGTGGAAAAAAACCGATGACGGGCAACAACGTCAGCCATGCCCACAATGTGACAAAGCGCCGTTTCAACCCGAATCTCCAGCGGGTGCGCGCCCTGCAACACGGTCGGGTTCAAAAGATGCTGGTCTGCACGTCGTGTATCAAGTCGGGCGCTGTCGTCAAAGCCCCGTAATTCAGGTCTGGGTGCCCTCCAACACGTTAGATCATTATTCGTCCTAAAATCTGTCCCCTTATAGCGGATCTTGATTTCCATAGCATGGCGTAGCCGTTCTATTAGCCGACCCGTTTGGCATCCTGTACCATTCTAACCCTCCGAAGATCGGCTAGAACCCGTTCTAAATGTGCCGTATCTTCTACGGCCAGAATAAACAGGCTATCCACCGTTTTGTTTTCCAGAGTTTCGGTTTTCAGACTCAGGATGTTTGCCTCGTTTTTGCTGATGTTGGCGGCAAGATCTGCCAGCAGGCCGACCCGATCAAAGGAGAGGACCCGGATTTTTACCGGGTAGGTTTCCTTCAGTCCCGTATCCCATTCCACTTCAATCTGTCGTTCCGGCGACAATCGCAGGGTATTCGTACAATTGGCCCGGTGGACGGTGACCCCCTGCCCGCGGGTGATATAGCCAATGATGGGATCTCCCGGAACCGGCTGACAGCATTTGCCAAATTTGATCAGGATATCATCCAGACCCTGGACGACCACACCGCCGCCGGCTTTCTTCCTCCGATCTACCGTCCGGCTTACAAGGGCGCTTTCCGGTTCTTCGATTTCGGGCCTTTCCTCGAATTTTCGGACGATCTGAAGCGGGGTAATCTTTCCATAGCCGACGCTGGCTATAAGGTCCTCGACGGTTTTGAAACCGAAGTGCCCGACCACCTCTTCCATTTTCTCGGACTTAATAGCCTGGTTGAAGTTCATCTTGTACTTTCGAAACGCTTTCTCACACATCTCCCGGCCCAGGCTGAGGCTCCGCTCCTTTTCCTGGATTTTGATCCACTGGCGAATTCTGGAACGGGCCTTTACCGTCTTGACAAAACTGAGCCAGTCCTTGCTCGGATGGCTGCCCTTCATGGTGATGATTTCTACAATTTCACCGGTCTGAAGTTCGTATTTCAGGGGTACCATCCGCCCGTTCACCTTCGCTCCCGTGCACTGATTGCCGACTTCGGTGTGAATGAGGTAGGCAAAGTCCACCGGAGTGGCGCCCTTCGGCAATGATTTGATTTCACCCTGTGGGGTGAACACATAGACTTCGTCGGGGAATAGATCGATGCGGACATTTTCCAGGAATTCCCCCGGATTCTTGAAGATCGCCTGGTTTTCGACGAGATTTTGAATCCATGCGAACGATTGACTGGCGCTTTCGTCGATTTGTCGGCCCTCTTTGTAGCTCCAGTGGGCGGCAATTCCGGACTTGGCAACCCGATCCATGTCATGGGTGCGGATCTGAATCTCCATCCGCTCCCCAAAGGGGCCGACCACGGTTGTATGCAAGCTCTGATACATGTTCGGTTTCGGCATACCGATGTAGTCTTTAAATTTTTTGGGAATCGGGCGCCAGGTGGAATGAATGACCCCGAGGGCTTCATAACATTGGCTGATGGTATCCAGAATGATGCGAAACGCGGTGATATCATAGATTTCTTCGAAAGGCAGATTCTGGGAAAGCATCTTCTGGTAGATGCTGTAAAAATGTTTGTACCGTCCCTTTACTTCGGCGGGAAGACCGGCCTCCTCCATTTTATGGGAAATCATACCCTGGATCGTGTTGATGTACTGATCTCGCTCCTCGCGGTCGGCATGGACGAGCCTCTCGATACGTTTGCGTTCTTCCGGAAACAGATATCTGAAACTGTTGTCTTCAAGCTCTTTTTTGACCCAATAGATACCGAGTCGCGAAGCGATCGGGGCATAAATGTCAAGGGTCCCCCGAGCGATGGCGCGCTTCTTCTTTTCCGTGGTGTGATAGTTCAGGGTCCGCATGTTGTGGAGCCGGTCAGCCAACTTGATCAGGATGACACGGATGTCGCTTGCCATCGCCAAAATCATTTTTCGAATGCTTTCGGCCTGTCGTGCTCTGGAGCTGGACAAGGGCAATTTGCTGACTTTGGTCACACCGGAGACAATCTGTCGGATTTCCGCACCAAATATGTTTTCGATCTCTTCAGCCGTGGCATGGGTGTCTTCAATCACGTCATGGAGCAGGCCGGCCGCGATGCTTTCCACATCCAGTTTCATATCCGTGAGGATGCCGGCCACCTCCAGAGGATGAGACAGATACGGTTCTCCCGAAAGGCGGACTTGACCATCATGAACACGCGCCGAATAGATATAAGCACGATCAATAATATCCAGATCTCCCTCCGGATAATAATCGGAAATACGATCGAGTATGTCATTGATACGGATCATGGTTTAATGTAGGTTGGCCCGTTGGCCCGTTCGCCTATTGGGTAAGTCCACGGGTTAAACCGGCAAACGGGAGGCCGGCGCCGCATGGCGACGGCAACGGGCAAACCTAATCAGCCAGGACGTTTCACCCGAGGGAGGCTTTCTTGGCCAAGGCACTTCGAGGCGACGCTGTAGTATGACTACCGCGAGCCTCGAATAACGCAGGCCAAGGAAGCTTCCCTCGGGCCTGAAAGGTGAGACTTTTCAGCGCTTTGAAACGCTCCTTGTTTTGTTTCCGAGCGCCGGTTTATACATTGCCCTTCATCTATTTACAAGTTAATCAGTTTCGGGACTATGTACCAATTTAAGGCCAAAATGACCGGATCTGTCAAAGTGGTGGTGTAGGGTCTTCTCCCAGAAAGGAGAAGATACCATGAATATCG
>Ga0049114_1000025_pt1 | contig 47460 bp, 45 predicted proteins | sample WorMettanBELIZE2_FD_55211 | JGI IMG/M metagenome (GOLD analysis project Ga0049114, IMG submission 55211) | Marine gutless worms symbiont microbial communities from Max Planck institute for Marine Microbiology, Germany - Olavius tantulus BELIZE.2 | ecosystem: Host-associated > Annelida >... | reverse complement strand
CGCCAACTTCGGAAAACTGCAAACAATGGCTTTAGGGTCCTACATACTCAGACCATTGCGTGAGAATACCCTTAAAATGGTGCATAATCCCGAATATTTTTAGCATTTTAGGCATTTATAATTTTAGGCATTTTTAAGGTCTAACGGCACGGCTGACCTGACGCCGATGCACTATCGTGAAAAAAAACAACCCTACAGTATCCCTACGGATTGACCCTCATCATTTTTCCCGCTAACGTCCCCGCCATGGACTGGTCTGAACCGAGAAGCTTCAGGAAGTGGCTGGGGCGACTTCTGTCTTTCCGCTGCTTGCTGACCCTTCTGATTATCTATTGTGTGGTGCTTTCCGAATTCCGATTCGACTGGGTGGAACGATCCATTGGCGCTTTCCTGGTGAGCACCAATGCGACGAGACCCCGGTCCGGACACATCTGGGAAAAGAGCCGGAATACCCTCATTGCCAGGGAAACCCTGGAAAAAATTGTCACCGACCGCCAGGCGTCTCAGCGCAGTACCATGGATGCCACCAGCCTGGTGCAACTGATGACCACCCTGCCCGCCGACCGGGGCGCCATGCTATCGGCAGACCGATTCCGTGAGCTGTACGGGAATCTGCCCACACGACTGGCGGCCGATTTGATGTCGCCGATTGAATTGTTGAGACTCTACAGCAGCGGCCAGTGGGTGCGTGCCTACCTGAAAAGACAAAACGGGGGGCTCAAGATTTTCCTTCTGGATCCGGGTAACCGGGTACTGAAAGAGATCGAGCTTCTACCGGAATTTCTTCGGCGCATCGAGCGGGAAAGGATGTTCCTGGAAGGTTCGCTGGAAGATATTTCCAGTTTGAAAAACCGAATCTATCCCGCCCATCAGTTTTTTTCGGCACTGGAAGCGTTGCCGAAGGAAGCACGCGTCGAGATTCTGGACCAACCCGAGACATTTCTATCCATGCCGGACCCGGTGATACGGGTCGGGATTTCCGACGAGGCTCTATCCGGTTTCATCGACATCGGCTTCGAAATTCGTGAAAACGGCGGTTTCAAAGTACTTCTGGTGCAGGCACGGGACTGGGCCGTATGGCAACTCAGTCTCATCCTGGAAGGAGAAGAGCGCCCGCCTTCGGAGGGCCTCGTTCCATGACCCGATCCGGTCGATTCATCCATCGATTCCGGTTGTTGTTTTATGTCGCCGCGGTGGGGGCAGCCATTACCCTGTTGGCGGGTTTTGGTTTCTTCTTCAACGTTCTGCGGGACCTGCCGCGGGTTCCCCATCCGCTCAGTCGTATCATCGAAACACCCCCGACTGAATTTTATGCCTCCACCGGAGAGCGATTACTGCTCCTCGGTGGGCGGGATTTCATTCCGCTGAGCCGGGTCTCCCATCATTTCGTTCATGCGGTAATCGCCACCGAAGATCATCGCTTCTGGGAGCACCATGGCATCGACAAGCTTCGCACCTTGAAGGCCCTCTGGATTACGCTGTTTGAACGGGGCAGAATTCAGGGGGCCTCCACCATCACCCAGCAGCTGGCCAAGAATCTATTTTTCACATTCGAGCGTACCTGGATGCGAAAGTTCCAGGAAATGCTGGTGGCCTTGCAAATCGAGTCCCGTTATACCAAGGAAGAAATCCTGGAAGCCTATGTCAACCAGATCGCTTTTGGTGTCGGCGCGTATGGCATTGAACAGGCGGCCCGTACCTTTTTCGGAGTGCCGGCATCAGAGCTTTCTCTGCCTCAAGCAGCCCTGCTGGCCGGATTGCCGAAATCACCCACACGGTATAATCCGTTTCGACACTATGAGCGGGCCAGAAATCGCCAGCGTATCGTACTGGGGCGGATGGTCGCCGTCGGATATATCAGCCGGGAAACGGCGGATCGTGCCGGTCTCGAAACACTGGACCTGAGGCCCCGCCAGGCCATTGCCCGACCGGGCAGCTATTTTCTCGATATGGTCATCCGACGCCTGGAAGAGCGCTATGGTGCTCAGGTCGTTTTCCACGGCGGGCTGAGGGTAATGACGACATTGGATCCGCGATTCCAGCGATGGGCTGCCGCAGCGGTGAAAAACGGGCTGGCCGATCTGGACAAACGCCTCGGGCTCGCAGATGCGCCGAGCAACTCCCGCCCCCAGGGAGCCCTGGTCGCTCTTGAAACCCAGACCGGCGCTGTTCGGGCAGTGGTCGGCGGGCGGGACTATTCCAGCACCGAGTACAACCGGGCCGTACAGCACCAACGTCTGCCGGGATCCAGTTTTAAGCCGTTTGTGTACTATGCGGCCTTTGAAAATCAGGGGATGCATCCGGGAACCGTCGCCGTGGACCGCCCGGTGACGATTCCGGTCAAAGGGGCTGCCGACTGGACACCCGAGAACTTCAGCCGGCGTCATGACGGGCCGATGGTCCTCAAGCAGGCGTTTACCCGGTCGGTGAATTCCGTCGCCGCCCAACTCATCGAGGCCACCGGCCCGGATCCGGTCATCGAAACGGCGAAACGGTGCGGCATCACCAGTTCCCTGAAGCCGGTATACTCTCTGGCCCTGGGAACATCCGGGACAAGTCCTCTGGACATGGCAGTTGCGTTTGCTACCATTGCCAACGGCGGCGTCCACCATACGCCCTATACCATTCAACGGGTGGAGGATGCGTTTGGTCACATCCTGGAAGAGCATATCGTCAGCGGTGAAAAATCGCTCGATCCTGCCATCGCCTATCAGGTGGTGGATATGATGCAGGGAGTCATCGATTCCGGAACGGCAAGGAGAGTCCGAAGCCTTGGATTTTCCCTCCCGGCCGCCGGGAAAACAGGGACCACCGACAATTATTACGATGCCTGGTTTATCGGGACCACCGCGACGTTGGGGGTATCGGTCTGGGTCGGCTTCGACCGCGATCAGGGAATGCGCGAACGGAACGGCCGCGGAATTACCGGAGGCCGGGGCGCCGCACCCATCTGGACCGATTTTATACTCAAGGCGACCGAGGGGGAACCACCGAGGGAATTTCCGGTACCTTCCGGAATTCACTTCGAATATGTCGATCCGGTGACCGGAAAGCCAAGGGATTCGGCTGGGCCGGATGCCGTTCGCGTAGCACTCCGCGAGGGGCAAACAGCAGGGAGCAGTTTTCTTGGGGACGTCCCCGAATTGGAGCCGCCCGATGTTGATCCGTCAGCAATGGAAACGGCGGAGGCATCTCCCACGGATCGCCCGCAAGACGAGGTTCGCCCCCCGGGGGCTGAACCGGCAGGGGAAGCACCGACGGAAATTGATTTGGATGAGTAACGGTTAGCCGGTGGGCCCGTGGGCCCGTTTGCCCGCTTGCCAGGCGTAGCCCGAAGGGCGAAGACGGGTGGGCCGGTTTGCCCGCCTGGGGGGCGAAGATGGAAGCAGAACACGTTGACCCCTTGGACCCTTGCTTGTGGGGTCGTAGCTCTTAGAGCGAAGCCCCAAACCCGCTTCTCCAGTTCATTTGGAGAAGAATGAGTTCGAATCATGCTCCACACCTTAAAACATACAGCGGTTCAACTCTGGGTCGGAATCCTGGTCGGAGGATTATCGATGCTCTGGGCATTACCTCTGACGGGTCCGCCCGGGGTTACAACGCACACTGCGGTGGTGACTGCCGGAATCCTTATCCTGGCGTTTCTGGCTGCAGGATGGATGATGAACCGGATAGGGGAGAGGGCCATTTTGAAATACACGATTTTGGCCATGGAGCTCGAGCGGACCGGGAGCACCGAGGAAGCCGAAGCCATGTATGAAAAAGTCGTGTCCCTGTTTGACAGCTTTCTGGTATCGCCCCGGTTGCGGAAGCAGTATTCGCGACAAGTGCTTGAACAGATTGCCCACTTTTATCTGGCAAAGGCCGACCGGAAACCGGAATCCGAACGTTACATCGTGTCCCATTTGAGCGGGCAACCCGATGATCGGGAGGCAGCCGAGACCTGGCTGCACCAAGCCGGCGGCAGGGGATGGCTTCCCGAAGGGTACCTGGAACTGGCGGCTCGCATTGGCGACGCTCAGCCCAAAAACAGGCGCATCCAACATTTGCTGGCCCGGTTTTACATTACCGAAGAGCGGACCGATTTTGCAGCCCTTCAGACATACCGCCGTGTCATGGAACAAGATGGCCCCCAGGCATCGAAACTGGCCATCCGCCTGGCGTCGATCTTTCTCCGGGAAGGCCGTGCCGACGAATGGGCAATGGCCATCTACATCCAGGCCTGTCAGGATGATGGCAAGAATCCTGAGCTCCTTGGCGGAATTGCCGCTAGCATGCACTGGATCGAGGAGACCGATCAGAGCAGAGAACTGTTTGAAAAAGGCCGGCGCCTCATCGCAGGAGAAGACAGCACCCGACTTGAAAACATGCGGCTCCGCTTCAACCCGCCCGGCCCGGAACCGCTTCCGGAAATACCCGAAGACACGCGCATATCCGGCGCCGCAGCATTTACCGCACTATGGCGTGGGTTGGTTGCCGTTCTCAAAGGATGCGGTGCGGCGGCCCACTCGATATATGGCCTGGGTGAAAAGGCCGTTCATCTGTTTCGGACATCCCTTCGGTTCCGGCGGGCCGTTCAGTGGACCCTGATCGGAATGGTCGCTGTCATTGCCGTAGCACTCGTCATCCACACGGCAACCTATCTGATCAAACCGGAATCCGGAGGGGAGACAAAAGCCCTGACCTTTCCAGTGGAAGGCCGATTCACGGTCCAGGTGGCCGCCTATTTGAAACCGGAGCATGCGGAGTGGTTCATGGCCAAGTTGCGCGAAAAAGGGATTGCCGCCTACTGGGTCCAGACGAAAAGGGGCGGCAAAAACTGGTACCAGGTCCGGGTTTCACGATTTCCGGACAAGGCCAGTGCCCGTGCCTACGGGGAAAGCCTGAAGGCACAGGGGATCATTGAGGATTTTTACATCGCAAACTTCGTGCCCCCGGCCCGGCAATAGCGACCCGGCGCCATCACCCGTGCCGTTGAATTCCATGACACAAAGTCTTAATATCCAGGTCATATGCATCGTTGAAAGGAGAAGCCTGTATTGAAACTATCCGGCAATGTCACAATAGAAGCCGTGGCCTATGAACTGGCCCCCCATCGGATTACGTCTGACTGGATTGAAGAACAACTGGCCCCAACCATGGAGCGATTGAACATTCCCCGGGGGATCATTACCGGCCTGACCGGAATAGAGGAACGCCGGTTCTGGGATGAAGGGACCATGCCCAGTGACGTAGCCACCATTGCCGCACACAAGGTTCTCGCCACTTCCGGCATCGATCCGCAGGAGATCGGATGCATCATCAATACATCGGTATGCAAGGACTACATAGAGCCGTCGGTGGCCTGCATGGTTCACGGCAATCTGGGGCTTTCGCCGTCCTGCTTCAACTACGACATCGGCAACGCCTGCCTCGGGTTTGTCAATGCGATGATCACCATTTCCCTGATGATCGAATCGGGAATGATCCGATACGGGATGATTGTCGACGGGGAAGGTTCCCAGGAAGTGGTCTATGCAACCATCAAGCGGCTTCAGTCTGATTCTATTTCAGACCAGGAATTTCGGGATGAGTTTGCGACGCTGACCCTGGGCTCGGGGGCGGTGGCCATGATCCTCGGTAACCGGAACAGTTCCAACACCGGACATCTCATCAACGGTGCCGTAACCCGGGCGGCCACCGAGCACAGCCGTCTTTGCCTCGGTCAACCGGACCGGATGGTTGCCGATGCCAGCAGCGTACTGATCCATGGCGTACAACTGGCACATCAGACCTGGCAGCAGGCTGAACAGGAACTCGAAAACTGGAGCGATGATGCCATCGACATCTATATTCCCCATCAGGTGAGCCAGCGCAACATGGACGTGCTGAATCAGACCCTGGGAACCACTCCGGAGAAATTTCACCTCAATTTTTATACTCTCGGCAATATCGGCCCGGCCGCTCTGCCGATCACCCTGGCCCAGGCAGACGAAGAGGGGCGATTACATCCCGGCAGTCATGTCGCCCTCATGGGCATCGGCAGTGGGCTGAACTGTACGATGATGAGTGTGACCTGGTGACAGTTATGGCATGGAATCGATTCAGGAGAAGGCAGCAAAATGATCCAGATAAATTTAAAAACATGTACCGCCGTTCTGGTTAGTCTTTTGCTTTTAACATCGCTGACTGGCATGGCGGGCGGGTCCGGGAAACTCCAACGAAACATGGACATGGAGCAGGCGTTCAATGAAGGCCGTCCCCCGGCGGATTTTGTATGGTATTCCACCGGAAGAAATCGCTCACCCGATGCCATCGTCGGTCTCCAGCCGCCGTGGCGGCAAACCGCCAGATTCTGGCAGGAAATCGATCTGGAATCCCGCGATCTCAATCAGCTCATCCGCAAGGTGATGCGGCATAATCAAATCGAACCGAGGGCGTTCGATATCGTCACCTCGGACGGAGAGGTCATCGGGGTGTACTGGTCAACGCTCTTTTGGACCCGGGTCGAAATTCGCGGGGAGAACGAAGTACAGGTCTTCAGGCCGCGGGAACCAATCAGGCAATAGCCTCCGCCTACGACCCGCGCGTCTATAAACAATATCTTTGCGCTCTCTTTCGTCACTGTCTTTCCAATCGTAGAAAGTCACATCGTCTATCCAGGACAACCCTATTTACAACCGGAAAAAAGATAAAACATTCTGGAAGTCCGCCTTTCTCCCATAAGAAAGACAGAATGAAAGGTACTCCATCCCTATCCCTGTGGATTTGTCAGTGTAATGGAATCCTTCGTAGATAGACGGACCAGAAATGGGGGCGTTGTGATGTTAAATAGAATAATCGTCATGCTGAATATTGTCGTACTTCTGACGCCGCCGATCGCTCTTGCGGGTCGGACCGGTGAACTCAAACGAAATATGGAATCGGAGCAGGCATTCAGAGAAGGCCGTCCTCCGGCGGATCTCCGCTATTATGTCACCGGCAGGGCAGGCTCTGCCGACGCCATTATCGGGCTCAAGCCGCCGTGGCGGCAAACCGCCCGGTTCTGGCGGGAAATCGATCCGGAGACCCAGGACCTGAACCGGCTAATCCGAAGCGTAATGCGGATCAGGGATCGCGATCCGTATGCTTTCGATATCGTCTCGTCAGACGGAGAGGTCATCGGTGTGTACTGGTCGCCCATATATTTTGCCCGGGTGGACACACGACCGGAGTACGAGGCCAGGGTCTTCAACCGAGAGAACCCACCTGGGAATAATCCCGGTTTTGGTCCATCGACAACCAAGGGAACGGGAGATATGGGTACCCCCCTCCCCGTCCCGGATCGGACCCTGTGCCGCAGAATTCCCAATCCCCATTTATCCTTTCGGAATTCAAGCCATCCTGTTCCACTCGACGCCGGTTCCTATGTCGGCTCTCTGCGCGACGAATGATGTCGGCCATGGCGATCCGGGTCTGCCGGATTCCAGGCGGCCGCAGATAGGGCTCACTTTACCTGAAGCAGCAATTTCGATATGATTAATATAGTTTACGTCCCATTATCTGTTAACTTTTACGGCTGTTTCCGAGAGCCCGGATCAGGAGTTGACCATGGCGCTATCGTTCGATGCCCGGGTAACCGTCCCGGAGCAGGTACTTTTTCAGGAACTGGAGGGAGAGTCGGTCCTCCTGAATCTTGATACGGAAACGTATTATGGGCTCGACGAGGTGGGCACGTCCATGTGGGAAGCATTGACGGCGTCCGATGCCATACAGTCGGCCTTTGACACCCTGTTGACCCTTTATGAGGTGCGCCCCGAAACACTCCGACAGGACCTTACGGAACTTGTCGAGCAGTTGCTGGACAAGGGGCTCCTTTCTCTGGAACATGATGACTGATCAGGCGTCGAAAAAAGGCTTGGATTTCAGACAGATTCTGACCGTATTTGGCCGGATTCTCGCAATCCGTATAGGCATACGCTTCTGGGGCTTTGGAAAACTGTACCGCCGGCTGCACATACATACCGAACGCTTTCAGAATCGTGTCACCGATGACGGATCTCGGCTGGACAGGGCCAGACACGTGTCGGACATTGTGTGCCGGGTCAACCGGGACTATTTACTCTTCCGCGCCGAATGCATGGTGGAGTCGCTGGCCCTGTGGTGGCTTCTTCGGTGTTACGGAATCGATTCCGATCTTCGGCTCGGCGTCCGCACAATAACCGGTCGGTTTGAATCCCACGCCTGGGTGGAATACCAGGGGGTCGTGCTGAACGATATTGACCGGATCGGCATTATTTACACGCCGATGGGGACAGTTGACTTCCAATTCGAGCAGCAGGGATCATGAGCGGATTTATCGGCATACTGCATTCCGACGGCCGCCCGGTGGACAGATTACAACTGGAGCGGATGACGGAAGCGACGGCGTTTCGCGGACCGGACAGGCAGGATGTCTGGTTGGACGGCAGTGTCGGCTTCGGCCACACCTTGCTTAAAACCACATTCGAGGCCGAAAAAGAACGCCAGCCCTGCAGCCTGGACGGGAGAACCTGGATCACGGCGGATGCCCGTATCGATGGACGCAAGGAACTGATACGCTGTCTTGGCCTGGAGGACAAACCATATGGTGTACAGGCCGTCACGGACCCCGAACTGATTCTCCATGCTTACCGCCGATGGGGCTCCGGGTGTGTGGATCGTCTCCTGGGAGATTTCGCCTTTGCCATCTGGGACGGGAACCGCCGCCGTCTTTTGTGCGCCCGGAATCACTTCGGTGTCAAACCGTTTTACTACGCGCACACCGGAGATACACTGCTCATCGGCAACACGCTGGAAACCCTGCGGCGGCATCCCAGTGTTTCCGGGATGATTGACGACAATACCATCGCCGACTTTCTCATGTTCGGATCGAGCCTGCATCGCGATCGCACCGCATTTGCAGAAATCCGCAAGCTGCCTCCGGCATCCCTGTTGACGTGGTCGCCCGGGGGTAATCCCATATGTCGCCGGTATTGGCGGCTTCCGGTAGCAAAACCCCTCCGAATCAAGGATTCCCACGAAGCCATCGATCGATTCCTGGCACTCATGCGGACCGCCGTTGGCGACCGGATGCGGACCAGGAATATCGGTTTATGCTTGAGCGGCGGCATGGATTCTACGACGGTGGCGGCGATGGCTGCCGAATGGCGATCGAGCACACCCGGAAGGTATGACCTGCGAGCCGGCACCCTGTACGACGACACGTGGATTCATGATGACGAACATTGCTTTTCAGCACTTGCCGCAGATTCCCTGAACATCCCGATGAAGGCCGTCTCCACCGCAAAGAATCGGTTTCCCGGTGGAGACGATACGTTGCACAGATGGCAGATCATGCCTCTGTCGGAACCGGCGAAGACCGAATCGGACGCACAACTAAAAGCCTTTGCCGGCGATGTTCGGGTCGTGTTGACCGGCCACGGCGGTGATCCGCTGCTAGACCCCTCACCGATCCACGCGGGGGCGTTTTTCAAGAGTCTGTTTTTTGGCGGCCTTGGCATGGCGCTGTTCCGGTATAGCCTCACCCAGCAAACATTTCCGCGCATCGGACTTCGAAAAAACCTGCGACGCTGGATGGGCACACGCCCGAACCATGGGCGGAGTCTATATCCCCCATGGTTCAATCCATCGTTTCAAAAACGGCTTCACCTGGAGCAGCGCTGGGCCCGGCACCAACGGGTGTCGCGCCCGGTGGCATCGCACCGGTCCGGAGCCCACTGGATCCTCGAAAACCCAGGTTGGGAACCGTTGTTTGAAACCATGGATCCCGGTGTCACCGGCGAGACGGTGGAGTCCCGCCACCCGTTCTTTGATTTACGGGTGGTCTCCTACCTGACGGCGCTTCCTGCCGTTCCCTGGTGTGTGGACAAGATGATCCTCCGTCGGGCTATGAAGACGCGACTACCCGAGAAGGTCCTCCGGCGCCCGAAAACCCCCCTCCGGGGCTTTGCCGCCTATGAGCAACTGGTGCGGGAACCGCTGACGGGATATGAGGGCCTCCTGGAAACAACCGGTATCGACGCCTACATCGATACCCGGCGGTTGACAAAGCTGATGGCCCATCCGGAAAAGCTGTATCCCGAAGAGTACCCGTGGATCACGAGACCCCTGGGGCTTGCCCTGTGGTTGGGTCAACCACAGCCCGAAAGGATCACAATTGAAAAGGAGATCTGTCATGGAAAAAGAGGATAACGCACCCGAGAAAAAGCCGTATCGAAAACCCAGCCTGACGGTTTACGGAGATATTCGAGAACTGACCCATGCCAATGCCACAACGAATGTGAATGATGACGGAGGCTGGGCGGGCGCCAATAAAACCGGCACCCCCTGATGGAACCTGCTGTCAGCCCCAGAGATGGACAGGCCATGGTGCGCATCTTCGGTCTGAACATCGCTTTGTCACACCCGCTTCCCGGTCTGCCCGCGGCCCCTGCCAATGCGGCCATGGAGGTGGCGATCGATCTTCGAAATCAGCCGGCTCCGGAGGACGACCATCCTGGCGAAACATCGTGGCTCGATATTCCCGCCGGAACCGAAAATGACCAACCACAACTTTCCGTACGGCGCCGGCCCGGTGACGGCCGGTTTCACTTCATCTACGCAGACGGCACCGAATTTTTTATCGATTCAGCGGGTACTCAGGTGCGCGCCCGATGGCCGGACACGTTGACGTTGGAGGACACCGCCGTTTATCTCCTGGGGCCGATCATCGGATTTGTCCTCCGGTTACGAGGGGTTGTGGGGCTTCATGCCAGTGCGGTGGTGGTGAACAACCGGGCGGTGGCCTTCCTGGCACCCCGCGGATTTGGAAAATCGACGGTTGCGGCCGCCTTTGCCGCCAAAGGATTTCCGGTCCTTACCGATGATATTGCGGCGCTGAAGGACATCGGAGATACCCCATGGGTCCAGCCCGGCTATCCCATGCTTCGGCTGTGGCCGACGTCGGTCTCAGCCCTCTTCGGATCCGACGCATCGCTTCCCCGCCTGTCCCCCTGCCATCCGAGCTGGAACAAATGCTACCTTGACCTGATCGTGCCACGCTACCGCTTTCAATCCGATCCCGTGCCCCTTTCCACTATCTATACGGCCGGGGTGTCGAACGCCCATGCCAAACCGGTGATCACCCCCCTGTCCACACGGGAAGCCCTCCTGGCGCTGATTGCCAACTCATACAATGCCTATCTGCTGGACCCGCAAACACGCAGGGAAGAATTTGAAGCCCTGGGCAAGATCGCCTCCCGGATTCCCGTTAAGCGGATCCGCGCCCGATCCCGGGAGCAGACGGACCCGTTTCAGCTCCAGGCCATGATTCTAAAAGATATTGAACGAAAGTGATGTTCCGACCGTCATGATCCCCTCAACCACAGAAACAACCGACCTCGCCGATGCCGTCACATTGGTGGCCTCATCGTTACCGGACGCCGTGCTGCCATCGGAAGCCCTCTCCGCCATCCAGCGACTCGCCGCCCTGCTGGCCCCGGTGTACTGGGGGGGATTCGAGTTTCGGCTCAATGGGGGCGGACCGGTGGATTTCACTCAGGGCATGGACGGACCGCACCGCATCGCCCGGGCCCTGGAGGCCCCGATCGTTGCCGAAGGCAGGCGTAGATACGACGCATGGCAGCGTATTGTCCGTTTCGGGCGTCAGTGGGAGAGACCGGGCTCAGTGCTCAATCGCCATGTGGGACGCATCGGGTGGGAATTCGATGTGCATGCCGAAGGGGATCTGTTCGTCCCCCCGGCAAAGTTTATGGAGCTGCGACCGGCAGAAGCCGGAGTCCATACCTCCGACCATACAATGAACGGCATCATCGCCTGCCTGGATATTCTGAAGCCGGATATGCCCGCCCCCATAAAAGCCGACATTCGGCGATGCATCGATCTCTGCCCTTCCGACGGCGGAATTTTCCAGTTCGGAGTTATGCTGTCCCGTCCGATAAACGCACTTCGGATAGATATATGGGGACTCGGGCCGGAATCCGTCGTCGACATCATCGGGGACCTCTCCGGCAAAACACCGGATCGTTCGCTTCAAGAATTGGTTCATCGGCTGTCGTCCGTCGTATCCCGGTTTGTTCTGTGCTTTGATCTGGGATTCGGGCCGCCGGCACGTTTCGGGCTGGAATGTATTCCGGACGTCGGCAGTCAAGACCTGCCGGGTTGGACGGATCTTTTCGCTGTCCTCACGGACCTGGGGCTATGCCGGGAAGGGGAGCGCCGGGCCTTGCTCCAATGGCCCTCCATCGTAGAGCCGTTTACGGCTTCAACGCCCTGGCCGGAAGACCTGATTGTCGGGGCGCTCCAATCCCCGCCTGACACATTCTCCATGTTCCGGAAAGATCTCAACCACATCAAGGTCGACTGGTTACCGGACAGGCCGCCCGCGGCAAAGGGCTACGTCCGTTACCAGCACGTGTGGCACCAAAGAGTGCTCCCCGTATCGAAGGCAGATCGCCATGACCCATGATGTGCTCATTATCGGCGCCGGACCGGCAGGGGGAGCGGCTGCCCTCAGACTGGCTTCCGCGGGTATAAAACTGGCGGTTTTGGAAAAGGAACGTCTCCCGCGTCGCAAGCCCTGCGGGGGCGCCTTGACCCCGGAGGCGGCGGATCTTCTGGAGCGGGGCATGGAAGCTGTCATCGATCGGCAGATTTTTTCCGTGCGGACCCTGTTTGCATGGAAACAGGAAAGGATTTTCAAGAGCGCGGCACATCCGATCCTGTACCTCGTGGAACGCACCCGGTTCGACTATCAGCTGCTTCAGCTCGCCTTGATGCGCGGTACCGGAAATGTTGAGGTAAAGGACAACTTCTTGGTCCGGCGGGTGGAGGAACACCGACACGGAGTCACCGTTGTTGGAAAAGGCGGCGACCGGCTGACGGCCAAGTACATCATCGCCGGAGACGGGGTTTTCAGCCCGACAGCCCGACGCCTGGGTTTAAAGCCGTCGTCTGCCTTCGGCTGGGCCATCGATACCGACGTTGAACCGGCCGGCGCGCTCTTCGAAGAGGATGCCCATCGGGCCACATTCAACTTTGAATGCATCCCCGGCGGCTACGGCTGGATTTTTCCCAAACAGGATTACTTCAGTTGCGGGCTATGTATCTGGAGATCGCCGGTTCGCCTCGCCGATCACATGGAGGATTTCCTGAAACGGAGTTTTCCTGCGGCGGATTTTCGAGTGACAAACCGTTCCATACACCCGATCCCCATGTTCACGGGTATCGGCCACATCGCCACCGGACGCGTCTGTCTCGCGGGAGACGCCGCCGGTCTGGCGGATCCGATCACCGGAGAAGGCATCCGCTATGCCCTGGAAAGCGGCGTCCTCGCGGCCGACGCCGTACTGGAATCCTTGAGCGAAACTCGGGGGAAGAGCGGCAATCTGACCGCCACCTATGTTCCCTCAATTCGTGACGGCATCGGCAAACATCTGGACGCGATCCGCCGGTTCGCCGTTCCGGTCTACCGGAAATCACCGGAGTTCTTTTACCGGAAATTCTTCCTGACAGGCGGCACTTACGGCACCGCTTTCCGAAATCTGGCCCGCCGAATGGCAGGTCAGTCCGATGGGGCGTCCTCCGCCCGGCCGCTGTAGAACCAGCTGCGCATGGCCGAATCACGTGCAAAAGCCACCCTCAGGTCTTCTTCGCTGAACCGATAGCCTACCCGTCCGGCCAGATCCACGACACCGGCCAGCCCGTTGCTCCGGTCAAGCTGACGACGGAGCCGGTCATCACTGCGGATCCTCTGTATGAATGCAAATGCGGACTTGATGGACATCCGATTCCCTTTCGGGCACACCGGCGATGGCGCACCCAAACTGCACCATAAACGCTTTCCAAGCCGTTGTCGACCATTGGTCGGGCAGCAACCCGGCGGCCGAACCCGAGGCCGTCAAAGACCTCGGAGCCATCCGCATCTTTACCCGGCTCCGGACATGGGATATGATGAATCCGTTGTCACCGCCGTCTGGAGGAACGTCACGTGTACTCGATTGCCGATTACTGCAGGATGGTGGCCGACCCGATCCGAATGACCGCCTACCGGAACGCGCTGGAACAGGCCATTTCGCCCGGCGACGTCGTGCTGGATCTCGGCAGCGGCACCGGCATTTTTGCCCTGATGGCCTGCCAATGCGGTGCCGGGAGCGTCATCGCCATTGAGCCGGACGCATCCATTCACGTCGCCCGGAAAATCGCCGCAGACAACGGGCTGGCAGACCGCATCCGTTTCATCCCCCGGCACTCAAGGCATGTATCCCTTTCGGAGCGAGTGGATGTGATGGTTTCCGATATGCGGGGTATTTTGCCCCTGTTTGGAACCCATCTTCCGGATGTGGCCGATGCAAGAGAACGTTTTCTGGCACCGGATGGCAGACAGATCCCTGAGCGGGATCGGCTCTGGGCCGCACTGGTGGAAGCGCCGGATATTTACCGACAGTATATATCGCCCTGCGATAACCGTCCCCAGGACATCGATATGTCCGCCGCCCAGCCCTATGTGGTCAATACCTGGCGCAGGGTCCGCCTGGACGAAAATGCCCTGCTGATGCCGCCACTCCTTCTGGCCGACATCGACTACCAAACCGTGACGACGGCCGACGTTTCCAGTACCGTTTCCGGGACGATCCCAACCAAAGGAACCGCCCATGGCGTGCTGGTATGGTTCGAGGCCGTGCTTTTTCAGGATGTCCGCATGACCAATGCCCCGGGGGCGCCCGATACACTCTACGGCCAAAAGTTTTTCCCCCTCGAGCATCCGGTTTCCGTGGCCGAAAAGGACCTCGTCTTCATCGACGTTTCCGCACGGCTTATCGGCGAAGATTACATCTGGCGATGGCGAACCCGGATACGGAGCGACAATCCCGCCAAAGAAGAAAAGGCCGATTTCCGACAATCGACCTTCTTCGCACGACCCCATCCATCCGAGGCGCTCCGCTACCGGGCATCCAGCCATAAACCGACACTCGGCATCGAGGGGAGGATCGACCGGACCGTATTGGAGTTAATGGACGGGGCTACCTCTCTGGAGACCATTGCCGGACAACTTGCCGAAACCTATCCAGAGCATTTTCAAAACCGGCGCCAGGCGCTGGATCGGGCAGCCAGGATTTCGGCAAAATATTCCTCCCGGAACAGGCCGTGACCGGACCGCCCACAGTCGATGCGGTTCCAGAGGATGCGCCGGTAGTGCACAGGCCGCCACCCGACCATCTGCTTCTGCTCCGGATGAGCGCCCCGGTTTTCCAGGCATCCGTCCAGACCATCCGCCGCTGGTTCATGCTCCTGTGCAAAGACAGCCGGCTGATTCAAAAAGCCGTCACGCAGGGATTGGGAGGCATGCTGTACCGTAATCTTTCAGCGGCCGAATTGTTCTCCCGACTGCCACTGCCCCAGCAGAGACGCCTGCGATCCGCCTACCTCACGACCGTAGCCACCAATATCCAGCTCGAACACGCGCTGAAAGAGATTCTCGCGATGTTCAACCGGCCCTCATTGCCCTGCGTCCTGCTCAAAGGGGCAGCGCTCAACACCGAGGTCTACGAAGATCCCGGGCTTCGGGACATGACGGATATCGATCTCTGGATTCCCCCATCCCATGTTGCTGAGGCTGAAAAGCGTCTCACCGATATCGGATATCGCCAGGATCCTTTGTATCCCAGCACCTATCGAAAGGGACTGGCGACCATCGACCTGCACCGCCATTTTCTGGGCGCCGACCGGATCCGGTCCAGAACGCGCATTTTCGGGGCAGATGCCGATGAGGTGTTCCAACGATCCGTCCCCGTATCGGTGCTCGGGAGCCGCGCGCTGTCCCTGGATCCTTGGGATCAGGTGCTGTTTCTATGGCTCCATGCCCTGAAACACAATCTGGGAAAGCTGGCCTGGCTGGCCGACATTCAGTACATGACCGCATCGTGGCGCGCCGACGAGTGGCAACGCTTTCAGGTGCGATGCCGGGAGCTGGGTCACACGGTCTCAGAGATCAGCATACGATGGCTCCTGCAGCATCTGGATGCCGATGGTTGCCGGGCAACGGAAATGCAAGTTTCCCGATTGGGAATCCTGCGCAGATATGCGTTTCGCCGGTTTATAAAAAGTGGCGCCATGCCGCCATGGGCGTCCTTTGTGCTGTTTCTGCCCCCCGGAAGGTCCGCAGACCGGCTACGGGTCACCCTTGAATCCATCTATCCCCGGGCCGAGATACTCCACCAGAGTTTTCCTTCCATACCCCAGGACCCGGCATGGCGACTGTATGTCCTGAGGACCCTTCAAATCGGAATGTCCGCGATGACCTTTTGGAAGAAATCATAAGCGACAAATCGACAGAACCCTCCCGAATTCCGCCGGCTCGTGAAACGGAGTATAGCAGTCACCGGTTTACATTTGGGAAAACGATCACACCTTTTAGGCTTAAACGGAATCTATGTTCGAATACGCCATTTCCCCTCACGCCAGCGGACATCAATGTCCGCTATCCGGAGCTCGATTTGCATCTGATCCGGGGTCACACGTCATAACAGTCGGTTAAAAAGGAGAATCCATTATGAAATATTTAGTTGTGGGATCCGGGGGGCCCGGATTTGGGTCCCAGGAAGAGGCCATGGCCATTCTGGAGCATGTGGTCATGCCAAGCTTCGACTATTTTACGCATCTCGAAAAAGAAGGTTACATCCTTGGAGGCGGTCTGCCCGTCGGGGATCGTGCATTTATATTTATGGCGGAGGCCAGTTCCAATGACGAACTGGACCGTTTGCTCAGGGACATTCCCATGTGGGGGACTCTGGATTGGGAAGTCACGCCGCTTCAAACCTTTTCCGCACGGGCCGAAAAGGAGCGCCAGGCATTGGAGGATTACAAGAAAGACGATTCCGGATAATTTCCGGTTGGTTTCGATATAGCGCACAACGAAGGGAATCCTTGAAACCAAAAGACACACCGAGGACGTCTATTCCGGTCGCTTCTTTTCCCGGCTAGCTGATTCTATAAGGAGGGAGAAACACCGAATCCAGACGTCCCTGTTTCTTTGCTGGAGGAAACCGTTCAGCGGGCTGCCCGAACCCGCTCGCTCGGCAGGGGGGTGGTTCGGTTTCGATGGGCTCCTCTTTCAAGGGGCTAATCTGATTGCACAAGTTCTCTCGTTATGTATTCCTGCCTTGCCTTCGCGTGCGGTTTGAGTAATTCTATTCGTATAATTGTTTCCTACCGGTTGTCATATCATTTTTTTTATGCAAGCTGTGTAACAGTGGTTAGACTTTTTTTAATATTTTACTGCAACGGTCTTAATGATGACCAAACAATACCGATCTAGCTTTTGGAGGATAACCGATACGGTAAAAGGGGGTGCAGGTGGTTAAGCTGGTGTTGATACGTCACGGAGAGAGCGTGTGGAACAAGGAAAACCGGTTTACCGGCTGGACAGACGTCGACCTCACGGCCAAGGGGGTGGAAGAAGCCACAGAGGCCGGACGCCTGTTGAAAAACGGCGAGTTTCGTTTCGATATCGCCTACACGTCGCTTCTCAAACGGGCCATCAAAACCCTGTGGCTCGTCCTGGAAGAAATGGATCTGATGTGGATCCCGGTAAGGCGCAGCTGGCGTTTGAACGAACGGCATTATGGCGCGCTGCAGGGCCTCAACAAGGCCGAAACCGTCGAAAAGCACGGATTGGAGCAGGTCCAGATATGGCGGCGCAGCTACGGCATCCAGCCGCCGGCCCTGACCCGGGACGACCCCCGATTCCCGGGACACGACCCGCGATATGCGGGATTGACGGCAGTTGAACTGCCTGTCACGGAATGTTTGAAGGATACGGTCGCGCGATTTCTGCCGTACTGGCAGAGCGATATTGCCCCGGATGTTCAGGCAGGGAAGCGGGTACTGATCGCCGCCCACGGAAACAGCCTGCGGGCTCTGGTGAAATACCTCGATAAGGTAGCGGACGACGAAATCGTCGGCATGAACATCCCCACGGGTATCCCTCTGATCTATGAACTGGAAGATGACTTGACGCCGATCCGCCATTATTATCTGGGCGATCCGGAGAAGGTCGCCAAGGCCACACAGGCGGTGGCCAACCAGTTAACTGGAAAATAACACGGATCCCTATTTCTTCTTTCCCCTTTTCTATCCGGTGCATGGCCGGCGGGAACCCGACATCCGTGCCCGGTCAGGGAGCATTACATCATGGCGTTAGCGGAAAATAAGACAAAGATTGTCTGCACCGTCGGCCCGGCCTCGAGTTCCGCCGTTGTTCTGGAGCGGATGATTCGGGCAGGCATGAACGTGGCACGGTTGAATTTTTCACATGGCAATTTTGAAGAACACAAAACAAAAATTGAGGTCATCCGCAATGCCGCCCAAAGCGTCGGTCGCCGCGTGGCCATTATGGCGGATTTACCGGGACCCAAAATCCGGATCGGCGAGTTTGCCGAAGAACCGGTGGAGCTGGAGGCGGGGGAACCATTCACCCTCACGACAGAGGACATCGTCGGTGACCAGCGCAGAGTGTCGGTCAGTTTTGAACCGTTGCCGAACGTGGTCCAGCCGGGCGACCGTATTTTTCTGAACGACGGCTACCTCCAGTTACGGGTCGACAAAGTCCAGGGGCCCAATGTCCGCTGCACCGTGATGGTGGGTTATGAGCTGCGGTCGCGTCAGGGACTGAATCTCCCCGGCATTGATCTTGGCATCAGTGCGTTTACGGATCATGATCGGGACTGCCTCCGGTTCGCCGCCGACCAGCAACTGGATGCCATCAGCCAATCGTTTGTGGAAAGCGCCGCGGATATCCGGGCCGTCCGAGAGGCCGCCGCCGGGCTGAATTATGATCCGTTTGTCATTGCCAAAATCGAACGCTCCCGGGCGATCGACAGCATCGACGATATCCTGAGTGTCGCCGACGGCATCATGATCGCCCGGGGGGATCTGGGCGTGGAAATCCCCATCGAAACCATCGCAGCAGTCCAGAAACAACTCATGCACAAGGCCAATCGGTTGGGAAAGCCGGTGATCACCGCCACCCAGATGTTGGAATCCATGGCGGCAAACCGTCGTCCCACCCGGGCAGAGGCCACCGATGTGGCCAATGCGATCCTTGACGGTACCGACGCGGTGATGCTGTCCGGTGAATCGGCCCTGGGACAATATCCGGTGGATGCGGTGACCATGCTGGCAAGAATTGCGGCCTCTATTGAACCCCAACGCCGCGCCTTTCCGAGGCCACAGTTTTCGGACATGGAAGACGGCAGCGCATCGATACAGCGCTTGCAGGATCTCATTGCCCTGAGTGTGGGCAACATCCTCCACCATATCCACCCGGCGGCTGTGGTAGTGCCCACCCGGGGCGGCGCCACGGCCAGAAGTATCAGTCGGTTCCGGCTTCCGGTCTGGGTCATCGGGGTCAGCTCCTCGGAGAAGACCTGCCAGGGGCTTCTGTTCTCCTATGGCGTGAAGCCGGCTTTCGAACCGGATCACCCGACCAACTGGCGTTCGTGGATACGGCGGTATTTTGCCGAACAGGATATCGACGGCCATCTGGTCATTCTCACCGAAGGCCCCTCCCGCAAGCATCCCGATCGGAACAATCGTATGGAAATCATCGACTTGAATCACGGGGACAACCGCCATGGAAAAACCGCCTGAGATCCTTCAACGCGACCACGTTTTGATCGAGGACGACCGCACTGGAACATCTATCGAAACCCTCCGTCGCGCCATCCTGGACAACCTCTTCTTTGTGCAGGGGAAATTTCCCGAAATCGCCACCCGCAACGACTACTACATGGCCCTGGCCTATACGGTTCGCGATCGACTGCTGCAACGCTGGATCAACACCGTCGATACCTGGCTCCGACGGGGTGTAAAAATCGTGTGTTACCTGTCTGCGGAGTTTCTGATAGGGCCGCAACTCGGCAACAATCTGGTGAACCTCAACTTGCGAGAACCGGTGAATGAGGCTGTCGCCGAACTGGGCATGACTCTGGACAACCTGATGAAACAGGAACCCGAGCCGGGATTAGGAAACGGCGGCCTTGGACGCCTGGCGGCCTGTTACCTCGACTCTCTGGCCGCCCTCGAAGTGCCGGCCATCGGATTTGGCATCCGCTACGAGCATGGAATTTTCAACCAGGCCATCCAGAACGGTTGGCAGATGGAAATGACCGATAACTGGCTGCACCTGGGAAATCCCTGGGAGATCTATCGCCCCGAAGTGGAGTTCGAAGTCCGACTGGGCGGCACCACCGAGAGCTATCATGACGACAAGGGGCGCTATCGCGTGCGCTGGATTCCCCACCGTGTGGTGAAAGGAACACCCTATGACACGCCCATTTCCGGCTACCGGGTCAACACCTGCAACACCCTGCGGCTGTGGAAGGCCGAAGCGGTGGAATCCTTCGACTTTCAGGCCTTTAATACCGGCGATTACTATCGGGCCGTGGAAGACAAGGTCGGGTCGGAGAACCTTACCAAAGTCCTTTACCCGAATGACGAGCCTGCGGTCGGCAAGCGGCTGCGGCTGGAGCAGCAATACTTTTTTGTATCCTGTTCCATCCAGAACCTGATCCGGATTCACCTGCAGGCCGGCGGGGACCTGAAAGAATTCGATCGGTACTGGGCCGTTCAGCTCAACGACACCCATCCGGCCGTTGCGGTGCCGGAACTGATGCGCCTGCTGGTGGACGAGCATGGAATGGATTGGGACATGGCCTGGGAGGTCACCACCAAAACGTTTGCCTACACCAATCATACCTTGCTGCCGGAGGCCCTGGAGACATGGCCCCTGGATCTGTTTCAACGGGTGCTGCCGCGCCATCTTGAGATCATCTACGAAATCAACTCTCGCTTTTTAGACGAGGTTCGCGAGTGCTTCCCCGGAGATCCTGCGCGCCTGGCGCGCATGTCGCTGATCAACGAATCCGGCGGTAAATCCGTGCGCATGGCCAACCTGGCCTGTGTCGGAAGTCATGCCGTCAACGGGGTGGCCGGGCTGCACACGGACCTTCTGAAGCGGGACGTGCTGCGGGATTTTTACGAGATGGCGCCGGATAAGTTTTCCAACAAAACCAACGGTGTCACACCCAGACGATTTATGCTGCTCAGCAATCCCGGGTTGGCCGAACTGATCGACCGGACGGTCGGGGACGGCTGGGTCACCGATCCGACCGCGCTGCGCACGCTGGAAGCCCATGCGGACGACTCCGATTTTCAAACCAAGTGGCGCCGGATCAAGCTGGACAACAAGCATCGGCTGGCCGACCTGATCCAATCCAAAACCGGCATTATTGTCGATCCGGAATCCATGTTCGATATCCAGGTCAAACGGATCATCAAACTGATTCACTCGGTGGGCGACGTCCTCAACGACGATCCGGATGTGGACGGCCGCTTGAAGGTCGTTTTTTTACCGAATTTTACGGTCAAAAACGCCCAGTGGATCTATCCGGCGGCGGATCTCTCGGAGCAGATTTCCACCGCCGGAAAGGAAGCCTCGGGCACCGGCAACATGAAGTTCGCCATGAACGGTGCGCTGACCATCGGGACTCTGGACGGCGCCAATGTCGAAATCCGCGAAGAGGTTGGAGAGGAGAATTTCTTTCTTTTCGGACTCACCGTCGACCAGGTGTCGGCCATGAAATCCTCGGGGTATCGGCCCTATGAGATATACCGCGCAGACCCGGCATTAAAAACCGCCATCGACGCGATACGAAACGACGCGTTCTCCAAAGGGGACCCCGATCTGTTCAAGCCGGTCATCGACGCCCTGATGCACCGGGGCGAGTATATGGTACTGGCAGATTTTGCATCCTACCGGGAGTGTCAGCAACGGGTGGATGACGCCTTTCGGGATGCGGCGCGCTGGACGCGGATGTCGATTCTCAATGTTGCCCGGATGGGAAAGTTCTCATCCGACCGCGCCATCCGGCAGTACTGCGAAGAGATCTGGAAGGTGGTGCCGGTGCCGGTGGAATTGGGAAACAACTGAATGATCTGGAGTATCTCGCCGAGTCCATAACGGTATTCCGATATGCGCTAGATGTCGGGGGTCATTTTCTTCAGGGGAGAATCAAGAAAGCATAGAGATGCGGGCGCTTTTCAGTATAAAAAGACCCTCTGCCGTTGGCGCAGGGGATATCGCCGGCATGTGAAACCCGTTCCGCCAGCTCTGTTTCACGCAAAAGATGGTGAGGTCAACGTGAGATTAGCAGCACGGACACCGATCCTTCTTTTACGTTCAAAGCTGGGCTCTACGCCCGAAGTTCTTCCACGCGTTGTCTGGCCAGCTCACGAACTTCCTGATCGGCATCCTTTTCAGCAACCTGTTTCAGCAGTTCAACATTAATTTCACTACGGACCGCGTTTTTGCGGACCTCGGGGTTGGAACGCGCAATCTTTGGTAGGAAAAAGTCGCTAAACTTCATAATTGCGCACCTCTTCAAAAACTAAATCTGGAAATGCTCCTGTCAAGATCGTCACAGCCCGCGCCCCGGTGACTCCGCTTAGGGGCCGCCGGGAGACGGATAGTGTCTTCCACATGTGCCGGTCGGCAGCCAACGAAGTATGCCGTTCAATAGTCCTTACATGACCAATCCATTGCAACAAAACGGATCACAATAATGAAATAATTCGATAGCAAAGCGCCTTTTAAAGAAAATCTTCCACAATCACGGATTTCTTTCGAGTTATAATTAAATTTCTAAAACATCATAGGTATGGCATTGTCCTTTTGATTTTTTTATTTATATTCAGGTAACGGATATAAAAACATGGCCCTCTCATAGACGGGTCCCATCTCATCCCCCACCTGAAGCCCGTTAAGGCTTAAACCCGTCACGCCCCGTGTTTTTGCCCCTCGTATGTGAACCTGTTCCTGCTGAATCTCGTTGAATTCAATCTCGTATCGTCAATTCAATAACTGAAACCCCCGGGGGTTCTCGATGCTTGATGTCACCATTGATCATCAATTGATACGGATTGGCGAGCGCTTTGCCGTAGGATTTCATCGCACGCTTCGGATTCCGGACGACGGAAGGATATATCCCTTGCCTCCGGGTCTTGGTCATTTCCCGGTGTTCAACGTGTCTGCGTACCGGGATAAAGTCCCACCGCAGTGGCTCGAAGAGGTGGGGGCCTTTATTCCCATGTATCAACGGGAGGCCCTGTGGATCGGGTTTCATGGCGCTGAATGGAAACCCAACGCGGTCAAAATCGCTGTGGGCGGAATCAATGTCATCTCCGGCGAACCCTTTAAACACGGGTTAGACGCCGATCCCCAGGATTATATTGTTTGTCCGGATCAACCCTGGCTGGATGGCATCAATACCGGCCGTGGATTTATCCGTCAGTTCGTCGCCATGCCGTTGGGCATGGGATACACCATTGAAGCTTCGCTCACCGGCAAAGAAGAATTCGGGGGCATTCAAGTAACGGTCTTCGAGCCCAAGCCGGGCAGGTTTCCGGATAAACCGCCGAAGCGATCCGAGACCGGTCCTGTCCGATTTGCCGTACCAAAGACAAAGGGCGCCCCAGAGTCGATGGGGCTAGGGGCCGGCGGCAAGATGAAACAAAAAATATATCCCGATCCGTACGGGATTGATGTCTGGGATCAGGATAACTCAGGACATGTCGGGATTCACATCGTCAATAGCGCTCAGTTTTTTGAATTGACCGGAATCCACCCTCCCCCGACACCTGTGGATATACAATCCTACACAGAACATGGCTTGCCCTGGTTCGACCTGTACGATGAAGCCAAAGCGGATATTCCGGCATCCGACAAGTTAACCGGTGCCGAGACTATCACTGAGATTGAGCGGCAGCGTGGTGAATCGATTGCAGACGACAAGGCATTGGACATTCTAGAATCGCAGATCAAAACGATAGGAAAGGATGCCTCCGAATCGCCGGGTCGTCAGCCATCGCATGTGGCAAGACCCGGCTCCCCCCACGAAGGTAAGGGAAACAAATTATAAATCGGCCTCGGTAGTGATTCGCATCGATGCCCAAAGCAAAGGAGGAAGACCATGACAGAATATCCAAAAATGTGTTTTGACAAAATATTGCCACGGGATTTGAATCGCCCTTACCGGGCACTGGCTTTGGGCGATCCTACGCGTGCCATAATTGTAATTCGCAAAATGTGGCCCAACGGCTCGACTTTGCGCGTGCGTTTTATGGGAGGCTCCCAGGACCAACAGGAACGGGCCCAAGAAGAGGCCAGATGGTGGACGGCACACGCCAACCTGAATTTTGATTTCAACAATGCGCCGGATGCCGAAATCCGCATCTCATTTGATCCCACAGACGGTGCCTGGTCCTACGTCGGCACCGACTGCCTGAACATTCCCAGAAACCAGCCAACCATGAACCTCGGCTTCCAGGACGGGGGCACTTCCGCCCATGAGTTCGGACATGCCATTGGTCTGGGGCATGAACACCAGAATCCTGAAGGCGGCATTGAATGGAATGAAGATGTCGTCATTCGAGACCTGGCCGGACCGCCTAACTATTGGACCCCCGAGCAAACTCGCCATAATGTCATTCGAAAATACAGTGACACTCAGATCAACGGAACCGAATTCGATGGCAATTCAATTATGTTGTATGCCTTTCCCGGCAGTTGGACGAGGAGCGGCCAAGGCACTCATGCCAACGAGGTCCTCTCACAAATAGACCGGGATTTTATCGCCAGCCAATTGGCCTATCCCCCGGACGAGATTCCGGAACCGGTGGATCTCCCGGTCATCGATACCGCCGGAACGCCGGCCAGCATCGGTCAACCCGGAGAAGAGGACATATTCAGGTTCACGGCGACAACATCTGATCGCTATACGATCGAAACCAGCGGCCAGACCGATGTGGTCATGAAACTGTTTGGCCCCGGCAGCACAACCGATTTGATTGCCGAAGATGATGACGGTGGTGCCGGTTACAATTCAAGAATCGTTGCGGACCTCAGCCCGGGTGACTACTTCGTTCAGATTCGGCACTACAATACATCTAGAGGTGTCGGAGACTATGCCGTAGTGATCCGCCAACGGTTTAAATCGTTTGGATGCTCTGGGAGATTTGGCGCGACGTTTGCTGTAGTACTGGTCCGAGAGGAACATCTGGATGGCCTCGTCGTCTTTTTCGATGATCTCCTTGTCACCCAGATAGTGTCCAACCTCAAAATGTGAAAAATCCGACCATTCATATCGCATTTTTCGAAACACGGATTTTACGGTCAGGTCTTTAGGGGTTATTAGAAGATAACTGCTGCGGGGAAAAACCGCCAGCAGAATGACCACTCCTGCAATGCCGACGAATACCAATTCAATCCGATTAAAGACGTCCGTGTGCCAATCCTCCCAGAAAAACGGGATAAGCGCGACACCCATCAGCGGGATCAACAGGTAGTGTGTCCGCCTCATTTTTAGCTTTACCGTGGGGATCCGAATGGCCCGACTGTCCTTAAAGAATTGATGCAGATCCGGGTAGCGTTCTTGGAGACGCCGGGTGTTTCTCTTAGACTCTTTTTTTTAAGCCACCAGTAAGCTACAGCAGCGGCAATGGCGATTCCCAGGTAGATCGTTTCCATATCCAGCAGGAACATCGGCGAAGGACTCAATTTTGGTGTAGTGTTGTCTCAAATCGGAATTGCTATTGGCATTATACATTAGAAATTGGAAATGCCCAATCGCCATGGGGAGTTCAAACAAGGTTTGCATAAACGGCTGGTCTATGGACGATCCACGGGCAGGTCGCAGCGGTCATGGGGAAGGGAGCCGGGAACGCCTGAGGAGTTTCGCGTATATACATCGACCGATGGAAGCCGTCTTACATCGCTTTTTTCCCGGATGTCGACAAAGCGGATGGCCATATAACCGCCAAAAGTGATGACGGTCGGCTCCGCCAGGGCGAAGCCGACCACCAACATGATAATGTGAAATACAAAAATCAGTAAAACTTTAAGGTTCATTCGCTTAGTCCTCTAGAGAAGGCAATACGAACCATGTAAGACCGCGTTGCATTTGCTTGTAGTTCGGCTCATTCCAAACGCGGTATTCGATTCTGGCGTCGTGACCCGCGTACTGCCCGGGCACATAGATTTTCAGTATATCCGGTTTGACTTTCCTGTCGTCATCGTCATCGCCTTTTGTGACGATTTCGTAGGGCGGGTTGATCTTTTCCTGGTAAATCATCCCCCAATCCTTACCGAATATTCGGATGCGGATTTGGCTGTTGCGGGTATCATAGGGGACTTTCAATTTGACCATCAGGTCCCCATTTTTTCTGATGGCCATACGTTTGATCTCACAGACCGGATTTACGGGCAGGTCGATTCGCGGATTGGCTTTTAGCTCTTGCGTGATAAACGGAAGGCCTCCCTCTGGGTTGGGATAAACAAAGTTAACCAATGCTCCGTATTTATCGTAAGCCCTGATTCGCATTGGAATACCAAAGTGCATTTTGTGACCGAAGTACATGCCCCAATCATCCGTCGTGATGAGATCGCCGTTACTCAGGTCAAGAGGATTGGGATTGGTGCGAGGAAACGGCTGTAACCATGGATATCGTGCAGGATCATGGAGAACAATGGTATGCGTCAACCCTTCTTTCGAAGGCACATCCGAAATCAGTTCAACACGATCAATGTCGTTTCGTTTGTCATCATTGTGGACGGAAATGCCAACGTACCAACCACCCAAATTGCTTTGGGTATCGGCCCCCTCACTCGATTCATGATAGACTCGCTTGTCGAACCAGAAGTCCGGACCCCAAAAATCATCAGCATGAATTAAATCCAGTGCCATCGCATGACCAACCAGGAGAAACATCGCTAGAACTGTAAGCAAGACTACCTTTTTCATACACCCTCCTCTTTTTACCGGCACCATTTCAGGCCACCAGCGTGTTAAGATGTAGTGAATTGCTAAGCCCCTGCCGTTAAAACCAGTGCAATAACTATCCTAATTGTGTTGATACTTCAGGGATATGGATTCCACATAGGGTATAAATTGATGGTGCCTAGAAGAAATACTATCTGCGGATGTGCGATATCTATGCCAACAAGGTAACTATCCGAAATGAGGTCTAAACTAGGTGTGACGCAATGAAACATTGCTACCAATAAATAAGCATTTATTTCAGCCGAATCAGTCTTGAAAATTGGCGTAAATTACTTCTTTCGAGCTGCTTTGATATCTGCCAGATACATCTTGATAATCGGACTCATGGCCGGCGGATGCCAGTGGGTATCCTTGGGTGCTTCCGGCCAGACAAACGGCAGGTGACTGACGTCGCCCGGCCGCTCAGCGCTCTCGAGAGCTTCAAGGGTCGCTTCGAGGACCTTCCTTTGACCGCTGATGTCGCCAACGTCTCCGAATAAACGTCCATAGGGATATTCAATCGCAACGGAGCGGGGAATGCCGACCGCGTTGTGGAATTCCCAAGTCGGCGTCAGAACAATCGTCGAAAAACTCTTTTCCTCCAGAAACCGTGCAGCCTGTCCCACGGACCGGCAGCAAAACGGTCATGCCGGAGTGAGCAAGACGGCCTCAACCCCCTCCCCGGCCATGGTATCCGCCATGGGCGCAATGCCCGTTTCGATGAACGCGTCACTTTCCCACTGAAACCCATAGAAGGAATAGGCCGTCGGGGCCAGCCGGCCGATAATGCCTTCCGTCTCCATCTCGGCCATATTGGCCAGCGGTAGGATCACCTTTAGGTCTTCACAGATGGGGGTGCAGTTGATGTGCAGGTGGTTGACGTTGATGTCGCTTTCAGCAGTGTCCCTGGGCAGTTTCCGGAAGGTCGGATCCCCCCAGGTGGGTTCCTCCTTCTCCCGCTCCATGTCAAAGGGTGGGTCTGATTTGAGGCTGATTCCGGCACTGGTAACCAGGGCAAATGTGGTTTTCCCAACCGGCTTGGAAAGGGGGGTCCAGGGGATCTCCCCGTCAAATTGATCCGGGATGAACGTTTGCATCCAGGCCGCCAGGCTTGGAGGCAGAAATCGGAATCCGTCACAGATATGCTGGCTGTTTTCCATCATGATCTCCTCCTAGAACCTATCTCAACAACGCGCCTTGAGGCCCATGGCGGTGTTGCAGGTTGTCGAAAAATGCTCACATACTATACGTGTATGCTCCGCTTTTCCAACAACCCGCGCCTTGCCCTGAACCCCAATCCACATTTTTGAGATAGGTTCTAAAACAATTTCTGGGTTATATGGGTATATCACAAATGAAAAAAGTCTAGACTAAATTTTTGAGCGATACAACCGCAAACTATTGGACACCACGGTGACGCTGCTAAAGGACATGGCCAGGGCGGCCAGAATCGGGTGAAGCTGTCGGAGAAAATCGGGAAGACCGGCAACCGGATAGAGCACACCGGCAGCCAGGGGAATCAGCATGATATTATAGATAAACGCCCAGAACAGGTTCTGGCGGATGGTGCGCATGGTGGCCCGGCTCAACTGGATGGCCCTGGGAACCCCTTTCAGACTGCCCGATGAAAGGATCACATCCCCGGTCTCAATGGCCACATCGGTTCCGGTACCGATGGCCATGCCGACGTCGGCCTGGGCCAGGGCCGGAGCATCGTTGATACCGTCTCCCACCATGGCCACCGATTTGCCGGAATCCTGAATGTCCTTTACCCGCAATGCTTTTTCATCCGGCCGGACTTCGGAAACGATATCTGTGATGCCCAGGGGCTCGGCGATGGCCCTGGCCGTCTGAGGGTTGTCGCCCGTGAGCATCACCACCTGGAGACGTTGCTTCCGCAAGTGATTGACGGCATCTTCCGAATCCGGCTTGACCCTGTCGGATACGGCGATAACACCACTGGGCTGATCATCCTCGACAACAGCCATCACGGTTTTCCCTTTGCTCTGCAACCCGTCGATCCGTTCACGCAGCGCTTCCAGATTCACGCCTTCGGATTCGATCCAGCCGGGTTTGCCAACCCGTACCAGGGATTCGCCGATTCGGGCCGCCACGCCGTCTCCCCCAAATGCGTGGAAATCCGCAGGATTTTCCAGGGGCGCATTTCGCTGCTGCGCCTCAGCCACGATCGCCCGTCCCAGGGGATGCTCGGACCCCTGCTCCACAGAAGCCGCCAGTGCAAGCAATCCGTCTTCGGTCAAACCAGCCGCGTTTATCGGAACAACCGCGGTCACCGCGGGTTGTCCCTCGGTGATGGTGCCGGTTTTATCCAGCACCACCGTCTGGAGCCCGGCAGCCCGCTCCAGAGATTCGCTGTTTTTAAACAGAACTCCGGACTCCGCACCCTTTCCCGTACCGGCCATGATGGCCGTAGGTGTCGCAAGGCCTAACGCGCAGGGGCATGCAATGATTAAAACAGCCACCAGGCGGATCATGGCCGGAACGAATTCACCGGCAAGAATCCACCATATGGCGAAGGTGACCAGAGCAATGACGATGACCGCCGGCACAAAAACGGCCGCCACCCGGTCGGCAAGGGCCTGGATCGGCGCTTTGCTGCCCTGGGCCTCCTGGACCATACGGATAATCTGGGCCAGGGCGGTCTCTTTGCCCACCCGGGTCGCCCGAAACGTCAAAAGCCCTTCCCGGTTGAGAGTGCCGCCAACGACCGTGTCTCCCGGAACTTTATCGACCGGTATAGGCTCGCCGGTCAGCATGGATTCATCCACCGCCGAGCGCCCCTCGAGCACCTCACCATCGACCGGAACGCTCTGACCCGGCCGCAGCACCAGGATGTCACCCACGTGTACCCGGCTGACGGGCACTTCCTGCTCAGTACCGTCCACCAGCAGGGTAGCGGTCTTGGGATTCAGGTCCATCAACTTCCGGATGGCGGCTCCGGACCGGCCCTTGGTCCTGGCTTCGAGCATTTTTCCGAGCTTGATCAGGGTGATGATGACAGCAGAGGTTTCAAAGTACACATGGTGGCCGAGGGCCGGAAAAAACAGAACGGCAACAGAATAAAAATACGCCACCGAAGATCCCATGGCCACGAGCACATCCATGTTGGCGGTGCCGTTGCGCAGATTTTTCCATGCCCCCACATAGTAATCCCATCCGGTATAGAACTGCACCGGGGTCGCCAGCATCCAAAAGAGTATATTCACCCACGGGGCGTGGCTCCATGCACCGAGCAGACCAAAATCCCGTGACATGCTCAATACAAACAGGGGAAGGGAAAAGACCACACCGACAATGAACTTGCGGGTCTGATCTCTGATCTCGGCCTCCCGAGCGGCTTTCTCGACGTCTTCCGGGTCGGCGGCGTCACTCGGCAGGATGGCCTCGAAACCGATATTCCGGATCGCCCCGGCTATTTCTTCCAGCGACGTTTCCGAGGGCAGATAGGTTACCGCCACCCGCTCACTGGCGAAATTCACCGAAGCCGCAACCACACCGGGAACCTTCCGTTTCAATGTCCGTTCGATGTTCATGGCACAGTTGGCGCACGTCATGCCCCGTACCGGAAAATCCGCATTGGCGGTACCCACCGTGAATCCGGCTTTTTCGATTTTGTCAACGATGTCGGGAATATTCACGGCGCCGGGATCGAAAGCCACCGTCGCCTGCTCCGAAGCAAAATTGACATTGGCCCCGGCAATACCCGGTAGTTTCTTGACATTGCGCTCGATATTCATGGCGCAATTGGCACAGGTCATACCGGAAACCGGGAGTGTGACGGATTGATTGGTCATAACGTTCGTTTAATAGATCAATGGTGTTTGGATGATTGGTTAATCGGTGCACCTTCTTTCTTCAGATTAACAAATGATCCAATCAACAAGTCAACTAGGTGGCTGGATAATTTATCTCTTTAAGCTTATCGACAATCGCTTCTCGACTCGCCGGCGTATCCCACTCCACGGTCACCGATTTGGCCTCGATATTTCCTTCCACCGTGGCAACGCCGGCCAATTCGCCAAGCTCGTTCTGGATGGCCATGGTGCAATGGCCACAGGAAATGTTCGGAATTGAAAAAGTTTCTTTTTGCATGTTACCCTCTTTTGGCTTTATCAAGTGAAAATCGTAATATAATGAAGCTATAATAGGCATTTATTCCATAAAGTCGACCGGGGCCATCCCGGACCGGGGCCGGCGCGAACCAATACCCACTTCACTTTTTCAATTCAAAAGGCGGAAGGCAATTCAACGTGCAAAATTATGATGTGGTCGTCATTGGCGGCGGGATCGTGGGCCTGGCCACGGCCATGGCACTGACAGAGCGCACCCAGCTTCGCATCGGGCTTGTAGAGGCAGAATCGAAGCTGGCCGCACACCAGACGGGAAACAACAGCGGCGTCATTCATTCCGGACTTTATTATAAACCGGGGTCGCTCAAGGCCAAAAATTGCGTTGAAGGCCGACGGCGCATGTACGCCTTCTGCCGGGAACATCACATCGACCATGATCCGTGCGGCAAGATCGTCGTTGCGACCTCTGTCGAAGAAATACCATTACTGGATGAATTGGAAAAAAGGGGGCGAGCTAATGGTCTTCAGGGGATGCAACGCCTGGGACCGGAGGCGCTCAATGAGATTGAGCCCCACGTCGCCGGCGTCGACGGTCTTCTGGTCCCGGAGACCGGCATTGTCGATTACGTGCAGGTGGCTGAAGCATTTGCCCGCATCATCGAGGATCGGGGGGGGCGAATCCTCAAAGGGGCCTGCTTTTTACATCGCCATCAGCAATCCGGCGGTCAGGTTGTCGAGACCAACATGGGGGAAATCCAGGCCAGATATCTGGTCAACTGCGGAGGACTCCAGAGCGATCGGGTGGCTCGCCGCTGCGGTGTCGATCCTGGGGTGCGCATTGTCCCGTTCCGGGGAGAATACTACAAACTTCGTTTCGATCGCCGTGGGCTGGTGCGAAATCTGATCTACCCTGTCCCGAACCCGGCCTTCCCTTTCCTGGGGGTTCATTTCACGCGGATGATTCGAGGGGAGGTAGAAGTCGGACCCAACGCCGTTCTGGCGTTCAAACGGGAAGGCTACACAAAGACGAGTTTTTCGGTCAAAGACACGTTCGATACATTGACCTGCCCGGGATTTATATCATTGGCGGTCCGCTACTGGCGGACCGGAATCGGCGAGTTCTATCGGTCGTTCAGTAAAAGGGCCTTTGTCAGGGCCCTCCAAAAACTGATGCCGGCCATCACGGAAGCCGACCTCGTACCCGGCGGAGCGGGAGTTCGCGCCCAGGCCCTGGCCCCGGGCGGCAGGCTTCTGGATGACTTTCACATTGTCCAGGACCGGGCCAGCATCCACGTTCTCAACGCCCCTTCTCCGGCGGCCACCGCATCCATCTGCATCGGGGAAACGGTTGCGGAACTAGTCGAAAAAGCGATGGGAAGTAAATGAGTTTTTCACCAACGGGGTTGGTGAAAGGGTCCGAGGTTTACCTGCCTTTGGCAGCGCCGGAGGCGACCAGGGATTCAAGGGGTCAAGGATTCAAGTGACTGTTTTCTGATACGTTACCTTGGTTGTTGCGTGCAGCACTCTATTGAGATTCTGTATAAAATTCTCTCCCACGATTTGAATGGCAGGGTGAAGGTGAGTTAACGGATATTCATTTTCTGTAAATTCCCGCAGCCTGCCGCGGGGTAATGCACTTAATTCTTTTAGCATTTCACTCGGCCCCTTGGCCCCTTGAATCCTTGAATCCTAATTGATACCAATTTAGACAGGATTGACGGTAAATTAGGTTTAACGGCACAAGCATCAGAGTTAAAGTTTATACATTATAGTTCCCAGCGATCATCCCCCTTATGCTCCAAATCAATGACCTCCACCGATCCCCGTTCGCTGACCAAAGACGTCAGCAATGCACTGACAAGGCTGATAATCAGGGACCCACCGAGAGCCGACCAAAAACTGGCCACTTCAAATCCCGCACTCACCCCGGATACCATCATGAGCAGGATCGCGTTGATCACGAAAGTGAACAGGCCGAGGGTGAGAAAATTGATCGGCAGCGTCAGGATAAGGAGAATGGGCCTGAAAAATGCGTTCAAAAATCCCAATATGGCCGCTGCGAAAAGCGCGGAAGAGAAACCGGTCACGTGGATCCCCTCCAAAAGATAGGCAGCCAGCATAATCGCCGCAGTGAGTATCAACCAACGTATGAAAAGTCCTCTCATGATCTCTCTCTTTCAACGGCCCCGGGCAGGCTCATGACGTATTTTTATAGGACGCAACCGCATTGGATAATCTTTATGGCGAAGACGGCTGAGAACCATCCGATATCTCTTCGATCCGCCACTGATTCGATTCCGGGAGATACTCTACAGCGATGTTGAAACGGCCGTTATCCCGGGCGTTGAATGTCCAGACCTCCCACCGGTACATCGCGCGGAAACGTGCGGATGAGGTCGTGTTTTCAAGCAGTTCCAGATCGAGACATTCGATCCGTTTTTTATGGATGACCTGGCCCGGATACCGACGGACCAACGCCGCACCCACCGCCGGATCAGCGGCACGGGTCAGGGGGCCAATCATGTCCCTGAAATGACGAGGCTGCCCTCGATAGGATACAAAATCCTTCCTGTAGACCTCCGGGGGTATCCAGCGATTACGATAATACACATAACCCCGGGCGCCATAGACAATTTCGTCCCGGGCCATGCCTTTTTTGATGGCCTGTCTCCGCGAGGAGAGGTCAGCGGTCGATACGGCCTCCCACTTGACCAGCAGGGACAAGGCAGATTCGTAGGCGGCTCGCGACTCCGGGTATTGACCGGAGGCCAGAAGAGACTCGGCCCGATGAATCAGCTTATCGATGGCGGCCAGTCCGTCAGGGCTGCTTCCACCGGCACCCTGTCCTGGCGACTGGCGGCCGTGCGCCCCGTTGCCGTTCTTATCCTGCGTATCCACGGTGATTATCGACAGGGGCCGGGAGCGCTCAGAAGCTGTCGGTGTCTCTTCAGACCTGGTGTTCCTATCGGATCTGTCCTTCGTCAGCTTTGCTGTCAGTTCCCGCATCTTCTGCTCAGAAACTTCACGCGCTTCCCGGTCCAGAAGTTGTCCGATGTCGATCTTACCCAGCTTCTGGTAAACATAAAATCCGCCTGCAGCGATTACGGCCACCAACAGCAAGATGATAACGGGAAACCATCGCCGGGGCCCTTGGCCCGGATCCGGATCCGAAGACCCGTCCTTTTCAATAAATTCTTCGGCACCGCGGGTTTCCTGTGGATATGGCATGCTCCTTGCGCTGTAGTAGTAGGACGACAGAATTTGAAAAGCTTCGTTGATTTCTTTCAGGCGTTCTTCGGCCTTTTTCTGGAGACGGGGATTTTTTTCGGATACCCGGTCCGGATGCCACACAGACACCAAGTCCCGGTAGGCCTTTTTCGCGTCATCAAAGGTTGCGCCCATCGGGAAATCCAGGATGTCGTAACATCTCTGCATCATGGATTTAGAATGCATCGCAGGAGGCCTCTGTCAGTGATTGATCGTGATGACGGGATTTTTTCGGAGCTTCGACTGGCCGTTTGACTGGCGAATGGCGGGAAAGTCTGTTCGTAAGACAATACGGATTTCGGTCTAATATCCCGTGTGGCGGCTGTACCACATGCGACCCAGTACCCGTTTTAGATCGTAGTCCGTAATCAGTCCTTGTTCGATCAATATTTTGCCCAGTTTCCGGTTGATCCGATGGTAGGCCCATTGGATATCCTTTTCGGTGCAATGGCCAAGTTCGATGAGAAGGGCTCCCAATCGCTTGCTGGGCTGCACCTTTTGAATCTTCAGTGCCTCTTCCAGTTCGGCTTCGGAAATCCGTTCGGAATGCAACAGAACATCGCCGAGCCGCAGTTTCTGCTCTTCAAGGGCGGTCTCGAGTTCTTCCTTGGTGATATAGCCACGGGTGATCAACACTTCACCAAGTCGGGGGCGAAACCATTTCAAGCGGCGTATCTGCCGGTAGGCCGCTTCCGACACATCCGTCAGGCCTACGGCAAAGGCCAGGAAAATGATCATCAAAAAGACGAGATTGACAGGCTCGCTGGAGAAGGGCTCGAATAGCTGGCTGAGGTCTCTCTGAGCTGGAAAACTCGGCAGCAACAGATAAATCATCCAGCACAAGGCAAAAATGGCAATTACGAGTTGCCATTTCACCTTTTGGTCCATTCGGCCTCCATTTGGGTGAGGAGAGTACATTTTCGGTATTTGACCATGGGGGGCAGCGGTTATAGAAACAATTTATCAAGAGCCGTGCCAGGCGAACTGTTCTTTCCCGATGGCCACAACCACTGATGTAATAGGCCAATTCCACCAACAGAGCAAACGGGTTGACCAAGCCGCGGGTTCGACGGTCTTAAAGCCCTGGAAGTGTTGAAACCGAGCTTTAATGGAACTAATTATTACTTAAATCAATTAGTTTTGTCAAATTTTGGCCATAGCCCGGACCTTGGACAAGATGCCGATTGTTTCACCTATCCGACCGTGAAACAGTACCTGAACAGGAGCACATAAGTATCCCGGGCCGAATTGAAATTTAAAAAGAAACGGTTAGGTTTGAATAGTGATAAAATCGCTGTCCGATGTTATGAAACGCAACGGTGTCGACTCGAATTCCTGAATTCGAGCCGATGGGGTTCCGCGCCGGCAGCAACAGCGAGCCAGTCAGCTCAATCCGACCCGATTGATCCGAACCTGATATGTGGGGGAGACCATACATGAAAAGAGGCCTGATGCAACGATTGGACGAGGGTGGCGTCATTTGCGCCGAGGGATATCTGTTCGAACTGGAACGACGGGGTTATTTACAAGCCGGCAGTTTTGTGCCTGAGGTCGCTTTGGAACATCCCCTTGCCCTGAAGCAGCTGCATCGCGATTTTCTGTGGTCCGGATCAGATGTCGTCGAGGCGTTTACGTATAATGGACATCGCGAGAAGATGAGAATCATCGGTAAGGAAGATCTGCTGGAGCCATTAAACCGCCAGGCCCTTCAGATAGCCAAGGAAACGGCCAAGGAATGGGACGGAGAGACGCCGTTGATCGCCGGCAACATTTCAAACACCAATATCTTCAATCCCTCTGACGAGGCCTCAAAAAAAGAGGTCCGTCAGATGTTTCAGGAGATGGTCACATGGGCCGCAGAAGAGGGCGTGGATTATGTCGTCGGGGAAACCTTCTATTATCACGAGGAGGCGTCTATCGCTCTGGAAACCATCAAGAATGCCGGGCTCCCGGCCGTTATCACGCTCGGGTTGATGGCTGAAAACGCCCTTCTGGACGGTTTTTCAGTAGAAGAGTCCTGCAAACGCCTTCAGGGAGCCGGTGCAGATGTGGTCGGGATGAATTGCTTTCGGGGGCCGGACACCATGATGCCCTATCTTGAAAAAATCCGACACGCTGTGGACGGACCGGTGGCCGGGCTTCCGGTGCCGTACCGGACCACAGAGGCGATCCCCACATTTTTCAACATGGAAAACAGTCATTGCCAGTGCCCCATCCCCCATCCCACAGCCTTTCCCACGGCCCTGGATCCGTTTTTCTGCACCCGCTACGAGATCCGGGATTGGGCCCGAAAAGCCTATGATCTGGGAGTTCGATATCTTGGTGTGTGCTGCGGCGCCGCCCCCATCCATATTCGGGAGGTGGCGAGGCCATTGGGAGGACGCCGCCGGCGTCCCGCTATTCGCCGGATATGACCAAGCATTTTCTATTCGGAAGCGACCCGTCGCTGAAGTCACATATCACGGAACATGCAACCAAAGCATGATCCTCGGCACATGATTCCGAGTCCCTGGATTAACGGTTCAGATTTGCAGCACTTAGAATCAAGAGGACAAAGGAGGCGAGAAGCCCAATAGCACCGAAAAGAAGGGGATGGCGGAGAAACACATGATCGACCTTTGAAATCGGTCGATTCAAACTCTGGGCCAGCGGTTCGGTATCGAACCAGGAATCGAGCTTTCCCTCAAGGATCTTGACTTTATCGGGGATGAATATCAGCGCAACGCCGAGCCCAATTCCGCATAAACAGGCCAATTTTCCGATGATGACAAGGGCATCGAACAAGATCCCCCCGAAAAATCCGGTGAACAACGACGCCTCCAATTGAAAAAAAAGAAAATGAAGGACAAACACGGAGCCGATCACCAGCACCACACCAAAAATGATCGGATGATTGTAGGTCAGGCCATTGGTAATGACGGGCCGGTTCAACACCGGGACCACGCGATCCAAATCGATCGATCGGTTTAAAACGCTGCTCCACCGCGAAATGGCGGCGGGATTAAATCGTAAAAGCGCAGAGAGAACCAACCCCAGCGCACCGATGACGACCATCAATATTTCTGATACTGCCAACAATATGTCGATAAGAAATTGCATCCACAAACCCTTTACTAAACAAGGTTTGCTTTCTAGCGACAAAGTCGTCTGTTGTCAACGTGAAATCGAACCGGCGACCTCCAGGAACGATGAAATCATGATATTGTATCATTGAATCGTCCCAGGAGCACCTTGGACCAAACGACCGTGCAGTGAATCCGGAAACCGCGCCCGATGAAGACCATCACGTCTAGTTCGGGCAATGGAGGAGGGACCCATGAAAGCACTGTATTTCAAAGAGCATGGAGATCTGGACGTTCTGCGATATGGTGACGTTCCGGATCCGACTCCCGGCTCGGACGAGGTGATTGTCCGTGTCAAAGCCTGCGCCACGAACCATCTCGATATTTGGGTGCGTCGTGGGTGGCCGGGACTCAAACTGGAGATGCCCCACTGGTGCGGGGCCGATGTCGCAGGAGACATTGTCGAGGTGGGAAACGCCGTAACCGAGTGGAAAACAGGGCAACGGGTCATCTCAGATCCCGGAGTGAACACCCGGATCGATTCATTCGTGCGTCGCGGTGAGGCGAGCATGAGTCCAGGATACAGGATACTCGGAGAGTATCTCAATGGTGGTGCGGCGGAATTTATCTGCGGTCCTGCCGGAAATCTGGCGGCGATTCCGGACGAGGTGGATTATGTGGAAGCCGCTGCACCGCTGCTGGTGAGCCTAACAGCCTGGCGCATGCTCATCCATCGCGGCAAGCTAAAACCGGCTGAAACCGTGCTCGTCGTGGGTGCCGGCGGCGGGGTCAACTCGATGGCCATCCAGATCGCCAAGCTTGCCGGCGCCTTTGTCTATGTCGTCGCCGGAAGTAAGGAAAAGGCCGAAAAAGCAATGGCATTGGGGGCCGATGTGGCCATTGATCGAACTGAAACCGATTGGAGCAAAGAAGTTTATCGCTTGAGCGGCAAGAAAGGGGTGGATCTGGTGGTCGACAATGTGGGAAAAGCCACCCTCCAGGAGAGTATGGCCGTCGTTGCCCGAGGCGGGCGCATCGTCATTGTCGGCAATACCTCAGGGCCTCTAACCGAAATTGATGTCCGGTATATTTTCGGGAAACAGATCAGTCTCATCGGCAGCACCATGGGGACACATCAGGATTTTTTAGAGATGATCTCCATGCTCTGGACAGAGAAACTCAAACCGGTTATCGATTCCATCATCCCGTTAAAAAATGGCCGGCAAGCCTACCGGAAGATGGAGGCCGGCGAACTGTTCGGCAAGATCGTTCTCACACCCTAATAAAATCGCGCAGCAATTTTATGAAAAATGCTTCATCAATTCCCGGAAGATGACAAGCTTTTGAACATCCTGGGTGCCCTCCCCTAAAGAAGACCCCCAGGCATCCATGGGGTATTTATGGATGGGGTGATCGACCATTACAGATACGGCCCCGAACACATCCGCCGCCCACAGGGACACCTCTCGGGCTATCTCCACTGAAAGATACTTGGCCATGGCGGCCTCTTCCCGAAAATCATCCTTGTGATCCGCTGCTTGGCAGGCCTTCCAGACCATCAGCCTGGCGGCTTCCATTCGTGTATAAAACTCAGCGGCTTCAAACGCTTTGGCCTGGTATTCAACTATCGGGCGACCGAATATGTTCCGCTTCTTGGCATGGGCCAATCCTTTTTCAAAAGCCCCCCGCGCCGTTCCCAGGGTCAAGGCGCTGATGGGCACCCGGCTCCGCGTGAATATAGACAACACCTGCTGTATCCCCCGGCCCCTTTCGCCCAGCATGTGATCTTTGGGCACAAAGACGTTCTTGAACTGCAACCGGGTTAAATCCGATGGTATCCAGACCTGTTTTTTGAGCTTGGTTCGTTTGACCCCGTCGCTATTGAGATCGACGAGAAACATGGAGATACGGCCTGTCCGCGATGCATCGGGATCGGTCACGGCTGTGATCACCGCTAAATCGGCAATATATCCGTTGGTGACAAATGCCTTGGTGCCATTGAGAACCCATCCGGAATCGCTTTCCTCGGCGGTCATGGCGATGCCCGCCACATCGCTGCCGGCAATGTTTTCCGTATTGCCGACACACATCAGGCGCTCCCCGCGAATCGCAGGGCCGCCGTAGGCTTTTTTCAATTCATCCGATCCGAAAAGATACAGGCCCATAAAGCCAAGATCCATGTGTGCCAGCACCGCAATGGCCACCCCAGGGGATACGACCCCAAGCTCTTCGGCAATCAAGGCTTCCCGCAATGCGCCGTGTGAGCGAAGGAGGCCGCTTTTTTCCTCGAACCCGGTCCATCCCTCTTCACCCATGGCACGGAAAAAACTCAAGGGAATTTGCCCCTCACGCTGCCATGCGGACAGGTTGGACGTTACGTGGGTATGGAGAAATTTTTGGAATCTCTGGATGTCTTTTGCAAGATGTGCCGGGATGGTAAAATCCATCGTCAAAACCATTTTTTTGAAATTACGATCGACATAACGAACCAAACCCCCATCGCCACCGGATCACTAGAATTCATCCAATTCATTCCAGCTCGTCGGATCATTCCTACCCGCTGGGTTTTCAATGGCATAATGTTGCTTCAGATATGTAAAAGTCAATTGGTGTACGGGGTCGTATCCGGACCGCCGGTCCCTGATGGGATGAGCTGTGGGATTCGGGGAGACGGGGTAAAGCCGATAATTAATCCGTTTTCCCGCGTGTGATGCGATCCATCGATTTGCGGAGATTTTGGGCGAGATTCCGGATGGTCGGCGCATCGGAGATATCGTGATCGATATGATCCAGCAATCGTTCGATGTCCGATATCAGTTGTTCATGGTCTCCGGGAATTGCGCTGGAGCCATGATTCTGGATGCGGCCCTCTTCGAGACCGGTGTCCGGCGTTTGGTGATCCGGTTGCGGACGGAAATCTTCGGTGAGAATGATGGTCAGAACGTTCGCCTCGCGGTCATGGGCGCTGACCATCTCGAAACGGAGATGACGCCCCTTGAAGAAAAGAGAAATGGTGTTATCGCCCTCCGGGTCCCCGGTCTGGAACCGGGCCAGTATATCGGCGATTTGCTCACGGTCATTTTCTTCGAACAAATCCAAAAAGTTTGTCCCCAGTAAATTCACTTCGGCAATGCCGATCATATCGACAGCCCTGGGATTTACATAAATGACTTCACTTCCTGTTGTTATTTCGACAACCCCCTCAGCAAGATGGTTTAAAATCGCCTCAGCGTGATCCTTTGAGTACAGCAATTCTTCTGAAATTTGCCGGTAGAAGAGATCTTCTTTACCGATAACCCGGTCCGAATGACCACATTGACCCTCCGCGTCTAGCTGGTAGAGAAGCGCCAGAATATGTGTGGACATCTTGTCAAAGGGGCCTTTCGCAATGCAGTAGTTTGCGCCGAATTCTGCAAAACGAAGATCGGTTTCGGCCGCGATCGCCGAAAGCATGATGATGCACGCATCTTTCAGCTCCGGTCGGCTTCGAATAATGCGACACAACTTATCTCCGGTGATGTTGGGCATCACCTGATCCACCAGAATCACATCAGGCCGATGCTGATTGAGCAATTTTAAGGCGGAGAGACCATCATCTGCGGTAAGAACTTCATCTCCCCGCTTGTCAAGAAGCCGTTGCATGTACTTGAGAATCAACGGATGATTGTCGACAACCAACACCTTTTTCTTACTTTTCTCACGAGCCATTGAATTCGCCCCTGCTATGTTGGGAGGTGCTCACACCAGCACACATAGATAGTATCTTTACTATCGGTTCTTATACGAAGTGCAGCGACATCCGAAATGTGAACGTATCTCAAACATTCGGATCAGGGCTCAGGGCAAGGCGCGGGGTGAGAAAAAAGCGGAGCATACACGGTAGCATGTCCGCATGGGTGCGGGTTAAGGGACCCGCACCCATGCCAAGTCGGCCCGCAACACCGCCATGGGCACTTAGACGCGTTTTTGAGATTCGTTCAGGTTGCCTTCGGCGAACTCCCAGTTCACCAAATGATCCAGAAACGCCCGGACATAGTCATCGCGACGATTCTGGTAGTCAAGGTAATACGCATGCTCCCATAGATCAATGCAAAGCAGAGGCGACTTCCCTTCAGCGATGGGTGTATCGGCATTGCTCGTCCCGATGATCCGCAGCGTTGGGGAGTCCTGGATCAGCCATACCCAGCCGCTGCCGAACAGGGCCGTGGCGACCTCGGTAAATTCGATATAGAATTGACGATAACTTCCAAAAGGTTCGCTAATTCACTCTTCCATAGATCCGGTCGGCGGGCCACCGCCGCCGGGTCTCATCGAGTTCCAATAGAACTCGTGATTGAAGGCCTGGGCTGCCTGATCAAAGAGATCTTCTGCCTCTGTTTCATCAAAAGCGCTTTTGATAATCTCCGCCAGAGGCATATTTCGGTAGGATGTTCCTTTGATGAGCCGATTTACCGTGTCGATATAGCCTTGGTGGTGCTTGTTATAGTGAAACGATAAGGTCTTGGAAGAAATATAGGGTTCCAAAGCATCCATCGAGTAGGGCAGTTCTGCCAGACCGATCACCGCACGGGTCTTCTCCTGGCACCCCACACCCATGAGGCTCATCATGGCCGCCATGCCCAGTTTCGTTGATACCGTTAAGAATTCTCTCCGATGCATACTCCCCCCCGGGTGACCTAATGGTTTTACTCCAAATGGTTGAAAACAGGTTCTGACGATGATGCGGCGGTGGTATCCGGAAATGCTTCTACCGCCGGTATATCACCGAACATATAGATTTAGTTTGCGTTTTTTTGGTAAAATCTGCAAGTATTTTCCCAAAGCCCACACACAAAAAGGAGTCTGTGGCATGACGCAATCCTTTCAGGTCGTTCCCATCGGCCATGTTCGGAAGATAAACGACCGGGTGCTGATCCATGTGGAACACCCCTTCGCAGACGCATTGCTCGGATTGGGTGATTTTTCGCACATTTGGGTGCTCTACTGGTTTCACGAAAATGATATCCCGGAAAAGCGTGCCACCCTTCGGGTCCATCCAATGAAAAATCCCAAAAATCCACTCACCGGCGTTTTTGCCACCCATTCACCGGCACGGCCAAATTTGATTGCATTGACCCGATGTCGCATACGATCCATAGAAGATACGGTTATTGAACTGGACGACATCGATGCCCTTGATGGCTCACCGGTTCTGGACATCAAGTGCTACATACCTGATTCGGGAGAGGACAGGGATGTGCGGGTGCCCGAATGGATACACCAGGGAAGAGAAAAGTGACCCCACTGAAAACCATCGAGGGTCAGATCCAACATATCACCTATACCAATGATGACAACGGCTACACTATTGCCTGGCTTCGCATCGAAGGGGAGAGGAAGCCGGTGACGATCGTCGGCAACCTGCTGTCACCAAGTCCGGGCGAAGTGCTTCGTCTGGAAGGTGAATGGACCATCCATCCGAAATATGGTCGCCAGTTCAGGGTTCTCGCTCATAAAACAATTGTGCCCGCAACTGTTGAAGGGATTCGCCGATACCTCGGATCCGGTTTGATTCATGGCATCGGCCCTAAAATGGCGGACCGGATCGTCGACCGTTTCGGAGAAAAGACCCTGGAGATCATCGACCATTCGCCTGAGCAATTGGCCGAGATCGACGGTATCGGGAAAAAGCGTATTCAGATGATACGCGCCGCCTGGCAGCAGCAAAAAGATATTCGGGATGTCATGATGTTTCTGCAAAGCCATGGCATCGGGCCCGCCTATGCATTACGGATCTTTAAACGCTATGGCGAAAGATCCATAGCCGTTGTTCGCAACAACCCATTCCGATTGGCATCCGAAATTTTTGGGATCGGCTTTCAAAAAGCCGACGCCATTGCCAAAAGCCTCGGCTTTCATAAAACAGCGCCCAAGCGGGTGGCTGCAGGCGTCCTTTTTGTTCTGCAGCGCCTCTCCGAAGAAGGCCACATTTACTTCCCGTATGGGTCGCTGGTAGAGCGGTGCTGCGAACTTCTGGACGTCAAAGCCGATGTCGTCCTGGAATCTTCCGGAAGTTTGGTGCTCAACGGGGATGTGGTGATCGAAACGATCAACGAAGGATCGACGCTTGATCGCGAAAACAGCAAGGCTGTTTTTCTTTCAAATCTCCACATGTTTGAAAATCGGGTTGCAGAACATTTAGCGAGTCTGGCCGTCCACAAAAAGGCGCCATCCCCAGGGGATGATGACGTGGCGCTGGATTGGGTGCAGCGCCACATGGGCATTCAGCTGGCGTCGAAGCAGGCCCACGCTGTGCGCCAGGCCCTGACCCATAAGGTAATGGTCATCACCGGAGGACCGGGTACCGGGAAAACGACCATCCTTCGGGCCATCGTCGAAATTGCCGCCCGGCACCGACGCCGGGTCCGGCTTGCGGCTCCCACAGGAAGGGCGGCCAAGCGCATGGGCGAAGCGACCGGCCACAATGCCATGACCATTCATCGTATGCTCGAATTCAGCCCCCAGAAGGGAGGTTTCCAAAAAAACGCCGCTCACCCGCTGGCATGTGATCTATTAATTGTGGATGAAGCATCCATGATCGACATCCGTCTGATGCATCACATGCTCAGCGCGATACCCCCCGCCTCCGGATTGGTCCTGGTCGGTGATGTCTATCAGCTGCCGTCAGTCGGTCCCGGTAACGTACTCAAGGACGTCATCGCCTCCGATCGTTTGCCGGTTGTGGAGCTGACCGACATCTTTCGCCAGGCGCGGTCCAGCCGAATCGTCGTCAATGCGCACCACATCAATCAGGGGCGGATGCCGCAGCTGAAACACCCGGAACCGGAGGAGCCGCCGACCGACTTTTACTTCATCGAACAAGAAGATCCGGAGAAGGTGGTGGATCTGATACGGGCACTGGCGACCGAGCGTATTCCCCATCGATTCCGTTTCGATCCAATGACGGATATCCAGGTACTCACCCCCATGCACAAAGGTGTCGTGGGTGCTGCCAACTTGAACCGGGAATTGCAACATGCCCTGAATCCCGGTGCCCCGGAGTGGGACCGTGGCGGAATGGCCTTCCGCACAGGGGACAAGGTCATGCAAATCCGAAACAACTATACCAAGGACGTATACAACGGAGACATCGGCCGGGTAATGCGCATCGACACAGGCAACCGGGAAATCACCGTCGCATTTGACGGCCGGCCGGTGACCTATGATCCCGTGGACCTGGATGAGATCGTACTCGCCTATGCCATCTCGGTGCATAAGTCCCAGGGCTCGGAATTCCCCGCTGTCATCATACCGATCCTGACGCAGCATTATGTGCTGCTGCAGCGCAACCTTATTTATACAGCAGTCACCCGGGGCAAACGGCTGGTCGTTCTGGTCGGCACACGCAAAGCACTGGCCATCGGTATCGGGAACGATCAGACGCTGCATAGATATACGCGATTGAAGGAACGGATTCAGAATTTGATTTAGTGTTTCGTGTTTTGTGTTTGGGGTTGGGTGTTTTATATTTGATATTTGGAATTTTTCAATTGTTGTTTGTAATTTGAGATTTGCTATTTGGAATTTAGTTCTGGGCAGTAAAGATACCATATAAATATGAATCGATATGACCATGAAGACACCTGCAACAGAATTTAAGATTCCTCGACTCGTCTCGGGCGGGCTCATCACCAATTACTACTGCACTTCCGCATGCCGGCACTGTCTATACGCATGCAGTCCCAGATGGGAAAAGAAGTACATCCTCAAATCGACTGCGATCCGAATGCTGGAAATCATCATCGACATGGGTTGTCGATCCATTCATATCGGCGGCGGAGAGCCTTTTCTGAACTCCGACGGATTGAACGATGTGTTGAACGCGGCGATGGATGCCGATGTTCGTGTAGAATATGCGGAAACAAATTCTTCCTGGTACACGGATCACCACGAAGCGGTGGCGCTGCTTCAACGGCTGGGCAGGGCGGGCCTGGGAACACTCTTGATTTCCATCAGCCCGTTCCACAATGAGCACATACCGTTTTATAAAGTCAAAGGGGTGATCGCGGCATGTCGGGACGCCGGCATCGAAGTTTTCCCATGGGTGGCCGAATTCTTCCCGGAAATCGACTCCTTTGATGACCAACGCCCGCATCGCTTCGAGGAGTACGCGGAGGCTTTCGGGTCGGATTATCTCGATCGCATACCGTCCCGGTACTGGATCCATTTTGGTGGAAGGGCGCTGAAAACCTTTTCGAGATCTTTGCCCGCCTATACTCCGGAAGATATCTGCTTACGGAATCGCCATGGTTGCGGCGAGCTTTGCGACACCAGCCATTTCCACGTCGACCTGTTTGGCAATTATATTCCCGGGCTTTGCTCCGGGCTGGCGATCCGGGCTGAAGACCTTCCGGGGCCTGTCTCGAAAACCGGTTATCCGATTCTAAATCTGTTGTATACGGAAGGGATCGGTGGTCTGTACGCCATGGCTCAAGAGCTATACGATTTTGTGCCCAACGACAGCTACATCTCCAAGTGCCAATTGTGCCTCCATATACGGCGCCACATGGTCATCGACCGAGGGGTTGAATCTCTGGAGCTGCAGCCAAATGAGTTTTACAAGAATATTTAAAGATAAAATCCGAAGCACGAAATACGACCCGCCGCCGATTAAAACTTTGGCGGGCAAGAATCCAAAATCCAAAATCTAAAATCCAAAATAGATAAGGTTGTCTCCACCTCGATATGAGAATGGATTAAAGATGCCAATTATATCCCGAATAGAACTCTACCATGTCGCGATACCCCTGCCGGCACGGTTTTACCCCAGCTGGATTCCAGGGTTCCCGCAGACGGAAAATCGCTTCACGTTGATCCGGGTCCTCACCGAGAGCGGATTGGAGGGATTCAGCGCCGGCCCCGCTTTGGGCAGGGAACGCGCCGGTCTGGGCGATCTCATCGGCCCCTATCTGGTGGGAGAAGATGCGACGGATATCGATCTTATCCAGCAACGGATACGTGAAATGGCTTACCTGGGCTGGCGAAATGCCTGGATCGAGCCCGCGTTCTGGGACATCCGGGGAAAATTCGCCGGAAAACCGGTCTGTGAACTGTTGGGTGGAGCCCCCTGCACAGTCCGGCTCTATGCCTCCACCGGCGAAATCAAACGCCCGGAGGAATGTGTTGATGAAGCGGAAAACCGGTTCGAAGAAGGCTTTCGAACCATTAAGCTGCGGGTTCATGACTTTGATGAGATAAATGATATCCGTCAGGTTCGGGAAGTCGCTAAAGCGATCGGCCAAAGGATGCATATCGCTGTCGACGCCAATCAGGGATGGCGGGTCACCACCGTTAAAAATGCCCCCCTCTGGGATCTGGACCGGGCCAAGCGGTTTGCCGACCGGTGCGCCGATTTCGGCGTCATCTGGCTTGAAGAACCTCTGCCGATGGATGCCTACGAAGAACTCTCGAAACTGACCGCCTACAGCCGGGTCCCGATTGCCGGAGGGGAACTGCATACCGGGGGGCTTCCGGAACTAAAGATGATGATTGAACAACGATGCTACCGGATTTTTCAGCCAGACGCGGTATTCACCGGAGGCATTGCACAAACCCATGAGATCATACGGCTCTGCCGGGAGCAGGGACCGGGTTATACACCCCATACCTGGACAAACGGCATCGGTTTGGCCATCAACCTGCATCTCATGGCTGCCAGCGCCTATGCAACGGAAAAACCCGTGGAATACCCGTACAGTCCGCCCGGCTGGACCGTGGAGGCGCGGGACGGTATTCTAGAGAACCCGTTTTATCACGATAAGGGTACGCTTCGCGTTCCGGATGCCCCCGGGCTCGGCGTTACCATCGATCCCAAAGCCCTCAGGAAATATGGGCGTCGATTTTCCGTCATGGATCGAAAGCGGCTGTTTTTCCATGCCATACGAACCCGCGGGCTGAAAACATCCATGGAGATCAACAGGGCCAAGCGGGAAAGCCGAATGCGACAACAGGTGACTTCCAAAAAAGAAGTTTGATGGATAGCCAGAAGCAATGCCTGAAATTATAAATGCCTAAATTGCCTAAAATTCAAATCCCCAGTTCAATAAGTAAGTGCAACACTTTTAGGTTTTAAGGCTTTCGCGATATGACGCGATATTATGCCAAAAACCTATCGACACCTAAGCGCAG
>Ga0049114_1000024_pt1 | contig 47942 bp, 51 predicted proteins | sample WorMettanBELIZE2_FD_55211 | JGI IMG/M metagenome (GOLD analysis project Ga0049114, IMG submission 55211) | Marine gutless worms symbiont microbial communities from Max Planck institute for Marine Microbiology, Germany - Olavius tantulus BELIZE.2 | ecosystem: Host-associated > Annelida >... | reverse complement strand
TGGCTTAACAACCGGCCAAGAAAATGCTTGAAATTCAAAACACCGGCGGAAGTCTTTAAGGCCGAGTGTTGCACTTAAACATTGAATGCAGGTTTCAAAAAGGCGGTAACCCTGGAACCGGACTATGCCGAGGCTCACAATAACCTGGGAACGGCACTTGCCGCGGTCGATCAACGTGATGAAGCCATTTTATCCTATACGGAAGCCATACGACTCGATCCGGGATATGCGGAACCCTACAACAATGTCGGCATCGAATTGAGCAAACAGGGCTACGCATCGGAGGCTGTAGAATATTTTAAAAACGCGCTTCAATACGATCCCGGTTATGTAGACGCTAGAACAAACATAGGATTGGCATTGGCCGATCAGGGGGAATATGCTCTGGCAAGAAGTCATTTTGACAAGGCCCTGAGTATTGAACCGGGTAAAAAAGAGGCTCTTTATGGTCTTGGCCTGGTTTATCTGCACACCGGAGATTCGTCCCGTGCCGCGGAACATTTTGAAAAAGCCCTCCTGCTCGATCCGGATTACGCAGAAGCCCATCACAATTTGGGAAGCCTTTTTGCCATGGATGGCCAATACGGAAAAGCACTGACGCATCTGGAGAAAGCCGTTTCCATAGACCCCGATTTTGCCATGGCCCATGAAAACGCAGGCGCCGTGTATTACGCCATGGGCAATACGTCAAAGGCGGTCGAACATTTTCACGAAGCCCTGCGCATTCAGCCGGACCAGTTTGAGTTGCAGTATAATCTGGGGGTGATTCTGGCCAACCAGGGATCGGTGGATCAGGCATTGCCCCATTTTATAGAGGCAGCCCGGCTGCTGCCAAATTCAGCAGAAGCCTATGCCGGCTTGGCCCAGGCGTACTGGGCACTGGGAAATCGAAAAGCGGCTTTTGAGACGCTGGATGAGGTGGAACGGCTCGATGCCATCATGGCCGAGCAGCTAAAGAAAAAACTCGGCATCGACAGCTGACAGCGCTCTTGAAAGAGGCTGAAAAGATTTCATGCAGCATCAGAATTGCTGCTTCGGTAGAATATAATATTCGCCTTCTCGTAGGTGACCAGCCCATCGGAGATGGCAAATTCGATGGTGGCTAAAAACGCTTTCAGTTTGTCTTCCACATCCACCAGTTCAATGACGATGGGTAGATCTTCCGAGAGCCTTAGAATTTTGGATGTCTTGATGACGCTGTTGGCGCCGAATCCCATCATCCCACGCAGGACTGTCGCACCGGCCAGGCCATATTCGCGAGCCTGCATGACGATCCACTCGTACAGGGGTTTCCCCTTGTGCCGGCTCCCCTCGCCAATAAAAATTCGCAGCAGCGATCCTTCTTCGGGCAATTTCATGGGATCTACCTCCAAACCGCGAACCCGATGACCCGCCCCAGCCAGACGGCCAACAGACCCAGCACGAGGTGGGCCCCCATGTTGATCAATGCCGGCAGGTAGCCGGATTCGCGCATCAGTTCAAATGTTTCGTTTCCGAAGGTGGAATAGGTGGTAAAGGAGCCGAGAAGACCGATCATCAAAAACACCCGCACCTCCACCGAAAACATGGACCGGAATTCCACGAGATAGGATAATAAACCGATCACCAGACACCCCATTACATTGACGCCCAGGGTTCCGATGGGAAACAAGGCGCTTTTTGAGAGCCCTTGAATCGCGCCACCGACAGCATACCGCAATATCGCACCGATAAATCCTCCCATTCCGATGAGCAGTACTTTGACCACGCCTCCCCCTGCGTTGCCCCGCTGTCTTCACCAACGGAGTCAAACTTTGATATTTGATTTAAAGCCATTCCCGGATTTCCACCCTGAATCCGTAACATTGATTCCGGGTCCGAATTTTCACGGCAAGGTGTGAAACATTCTCCGAATTCTTCTCGACGGCACCTGCACATCACGGATGGGACGGAGAATCACCAGAAGCGCCATCGTCGCGTTTCATAGAATCGTTGCACGATTCTATCAGGGGGAGAAGATCATTTTCCCCGATCTACCGGTGATTGTGAGGTGCAACTGGTTCTTGTGGAATAAATACGTTTCCACTGTCTGAATATCTTTCGTGAAAATGCCTTCCAGGGAAGTCGGTGGACAAGCGGCCATCGTTGAGTAGGCCATATCGATGGAAATCCGGTCCCGGTGCACCATGAATCTGCCGCCGGCGGAATTGCAGTCGGCCGACACACGCACCTGACCGTCTTCGAGAAATTCTATGGTGTAATGCTCTGGATCTGGCGGGGTTGTATCGTCGGCGTTTTTGCGCTGGGTCCCTTGCCAACGCAAACCATACCGGAGAGCGGCATGGCCTCCCGGGGGAGCGTTTTTCGCAGCGCGCCGTCCGTGAGTACAAATCGGGTGCGTGTTCTTCGGGTTGGACAGCACATGGGTTCGCCCGGCCCGTGGATGATCATATCCAGCTGGATGCCTTTTTCATCGATGGCCAGGGCGGACAAGCGGATACGATCCCCCAGAAGAACGAGATCCACGACCTGCCAGGCACCATTGCGTCTCTGTAGAACTGCTAAATCGTAGAAGCTCCCACTGCCGCCGGGCTCCGTGACCAGGACCACCGCTGCAGATGCACGTCCCCCTAAATCGCCTAGGGCGATGGGATGGGTCAGACGAACCACAATTTCTGAGGCGGCTTCCGGGGCCGCCGGCTCACGGTAGGTTCCGTTTTTTAAAGGCGCATCGCCGGAAGCAGTCCATTCTGAGGGAAATGAAAGATTCGCAAACGCTTCCCATAACTTCTTTTCCTGCCGGGTTGTGGCACAGCCGGAAAGCAGAACGCCGGCGGCCAGGCATAATACGGTATTCCTCAGCCACCAGGCCTTGAATAAGCATTCGAGCATGTGTACGCCTCAATAGAAGATGTTGCCTGCCATACCATCTGGCGTCGGATCCAATCGCATCTTATGTGAATGGCATTGTGCCCGATGCAACATGGGCGTTTGACGGCGGAGATAACTGCAGACCTTCCGGGCTTACAGTATCAGACAGTCTGCCACCAGCTCCCATAGGTATTTCACCTCCAGGTCGGCCATGTCATAATGCTCCTTGATGTTATTGAGCTGACCGTGGCAGCTGTGGCAGGGCACCACCAGCATCTGGGCCCCGGTGCGCTTAATTTGATCCATTTTTTTCCTGCCGTAAAAGACGCGTTCGTCGTTATATCCGGTCGTCAATGTCCCACCGCCGCCGCCGCAGCACACCTGGTGCATCCGGGTCGGATGGAGTTCTTTCCAGTCGTCGACGCATTGGGAAAGGATCCACCGGGGTTCTTCAAAGAATCCGTGGCCGAAACGCATCTGCGCCTTTCTCCCGTAATTGCATGGATCGTGATAGGTTGTCGGCTGGGTGAATCGGTTTTTGTCGAGGCGGATACGACCGCTCTTGATATAATCCATGAGCAAATCAAAGATGGTCACAAAGTTAAATTTTTCCAACGCTTCGGGGTAGTGTTTTTCAAACCCGGACCGGGTTGACAGATAGGCATGGCCTCATTCCGGCCAGAGCAAGGTGTCGATTTCCAGGCGCTCCATCTGTTCGATGATGCGGCCTGCCATGACTTTCATCGCCTCATCATCCCCGGTGAAATACCCCCAACTGGTGCCCTCCCAACTTTCAGAGGCCACGGTCCAGTTCTCCTGTGCTGCGTGGAAGATTTTCCACCAGTGCTTGAGATCATCGGTATGGGTGTTCACCAGCTTGTTGTGGATGGTGGTTAGAAGCCGGGCCCCTTTTTTGTCGATGGGGACATTAAAATCACCAAAACTTGCCGTCTCGGTAATTTCTTCGGCCACGTCCTCAAGGATGAAGATAAAATCCTCTTTGGGGAGGCGAAGATTGTTTCCGGTTTCAAGGGCGGCCTCGAGCCCCTTGTGAAGGATACCTGGAACGTCTGTCCGTTGCCGGAGGGACCGAATCGTTCGAACCACATCCGCGATTTGGATCTCCATGGGGCATTCCTCCTCGCATTTGCCGCACATGGTGCATATCCAGGGCCAGCGGGAGGCGATGAGATCCTCCTCGAGCCCGAAGGAGATCATGCGGATCACCTTCCGAGGGTCGAAGCCGTCCACGCAGGATACCGGACAGGCACTGGAACATAGCCCGCAGGTCACACAATAATTCTGCAAATACGGCCAGGGTCGGCACCGGCCAAAATTAAACTGTGTCATTTCCATTCGATTCTCAGATCCCATGGTGTGTCCTCTCCCGGGACCGGGTTCTCCGCATCGTCCCAGTGGTTGCCAGAGGTGGTAATGTTATAGAGACCTTTTCCCGCCAAATGACTGGGGCCGAGTTCCCGCAACCTGGTTTCGAATCCCTCCAACATATCGGCAAACTCCCGTCCCATGTTGGATGCCAGGCTGTGGCAGCAAAGGCGCTCTAAAGCGAATCCCGCTTGTTGAAACACCTCAGACAGCTGGTCCACCCGCTGTTGTGCATATTGATTGCCATCGCTGGAATGGCAGTTGTCTTTGTGACAGGTGAGCGCCAGCACGCCATCGGCGCCATGCTGAAAGGCGGTGAAAAAGTGGTTTAAGGATAGACTGCCGGCGCAGGGCAGTTCCAAAACAGTGAGTCGTTCCGGCAGCCTGCGCCCCATGCAGCGGGCCAGTTCCGCCGCCGATACGGCCGACCGGCTGCAGCAGAACGCGATGATGGTCGGCGTAAAGCCGTGCCGCGGCAGTTCCATGGAGATCCGTGGCATAACATCCTTTGCGTCCACACCTGGCATTGTGATGGCGTGACGGGGGCATTCAGCGGTGCAGATACCGCAACGCTCGCAGGCCTCCGGCATGACCGTCACCCGATCCTTTACCTGTATGGCCCCGTGGGGGCAAAGCCTGTAGCACGTCAGGCATCGGACACACTGCCAACGATCGATCACGGCACGATCATCCGTTTCAAAGATGCTGCCGGAGAATCCTCCCAAGGCAATGGCCACATTGCCACCATCGACCCGCTGGTCTTTCTCAGACGCGATCATTCGGGCCGAACCGGCGACGAAAATGCCCTTTCTGTTGGTCTTTACGGTCAATCTGTGGACGTTGTCCCCCTGGAGGAAACCGTTTGAATCGGATTCGATGGCCAGGCGGCGACCCAGCTCAATGGCCGTATGCGAGGGTCGGATGTCTTCATCAACCACCACGACATCGGGAGCCAGGCTGAGGGGGAGACCCGTGAGGTCGTCATCGAATGTAAATGTGACCCGGCCGCTCCGTTCCTGGTGGATCTCCGGACCGGAATCCTCAAATTTGACGTATATGGTCCCTGCGGCTTTGGATTGCCGATACAACACCTCGAGACCGTCAGCAGCCACTTTTAGGTTCCGCGTGAGTATATAAGTTTGTATGTTGTAATTCTCCTGGAGGAGGATACTGCGGTGCATGATCTCGCCGGCAATCACCGGATGGCTCTCAGTGGCAAGTCCATTCAGAAAAACCAGATGTCGAAACTCCTCCAATGCAGCGGCATCCCTGGCGTTGCCTGCGAGGAGCGCACCCAATTCGGATAATGAGATAACCGAGGGGGCGGGCGAGAGACCGTACTCGTAGAATTTCGGCTGCCGGATATCCTTCTCAGCCAGCACAATGGCCTCTGATTGCAGATGCATCGTTTTATCGCCGGCCCTGATATGGACCGTAAAGTCACCTGCAGCACCGTCCAGATCGAGCAAGCGAGCATTGGCCAGAACACGTTCGGATCCCAGAATGTCGACCACCGGTTGCAGGTCGTTCAGAGGATCCGGGGCTGCCAGGACGACATCCCCTCCCATGACAGAAAGATCCCTGACGATATGTTCGGCACACGGTGAAAATCCGACGATCAGCAGTGAACGTCTACCTTTGGTCAGCACTCCAATTCTCCATCATCCTCGAAGACAGTATTCTATGGTTACGATGCGTCGAACTGCAATCCTCGGTCCAAAGCACCTCATTCCGAATGCAGATATGTATAAACTTGCCACGCCGTCTCCCCGGCTCCGGCTACGGATTCCGCAATGCCCATAGGCCCCTGGACCGCACCCGCTGTAAACACACCGCTGCCACCATCCGCCGGTGACACAAAACCGGTTTCCGCGAGCGGCACGGACAAGGACCGGCACAGTGATCCGGCATCCTCGCCGGGTTGCATCCCTATGGAGAGGACCACCATATCAAAGATCTCATCCTCCGATCGATGTTCTTCATTATTGAAGAACGTCACCTGAAGGTTTTGATTGTCGTCTTGTACGATATCCCCGGGAATCGCGCGTATGAATCGGAGATCTTTTCTGGCCTCTCGGTAAACGTTTTCGAAATCCCTTCCGAACGTCTGGATGTCGATATAAAATACCGTGATTCGCGTATCCGGCTGCTGCTGCCGGATTCTCATGGCCATACGCAGGGCAGACGCACAGCATACTTTGGAGCACCACAAGTGATGTAACGAGGCATCCCGACTTCCAACGCATTGGATAAAGGCCATGCGGCGTGGTGGGTTGCCGGTAGAGGGTCGGATGACGCCACCCTCCTGTCGGAGCATCCGCTCCAACTCCAGGTTGGTGACCACGTCCGGAAACATCCCGTACCCGTAAGGTTTGTCCTTCGGGTCATAGGTTTTAAACCCGGCAGCGATGACGACCGCATCTGCCTCTCCGGTCAGAGACACGGCCTCGCAATCGAGAGTGATCGCGTCCTCCGGGCAGGCCGTTTCGCACTCGGAACAGGACTTGTCTTTCAGGTACAGGCAGGCGGATTCCTGAATGGCGAAAAAGGGTGAATGATAGGGAGAGTATCCTTGCGCAATAGCGCCTTTGGCCGGGCAAACATCACGGCATTTGCCGCAGTCGGTGCACCCCCTGGGATCGATATAGTTGGGTTTTCGCTGCACCTGATACGTGAAGCGGCCGTTTTTCTGGATGCTGCTCAACCGGGATCCTCTCAGTATACGGATTTTCGGATGGGCGACAGCCTCTTTCAGTTTTTCTTCCACCACGCAAGCCCCGCATTTTACGCAGTGATCCGATGCTTTGCAGGAAAACTGGATGCCGTGACCTCCGGGAAAATCCGATTTTTCCAAGAGCTCCACATCAATATTCAACCGAGCCAGATCAAGGGCTGCCGAAAGGCCGGCCACGCCGCCTCCGACGATCAGTACCTTTTTATCTTCCATGGGATCCTACCTGTCGCTTGGTTCAAGCTCAGAATGGGACTACTAGATTGGGTTGAACCCTGTCAAGGAGATGTCTCGGAACGATCATGGATACCGGTTCTCCCGGAAACGGGCCATGTCCGATGCAGGGGCATGCGCCGTACCTTTGACGACACCCATCACCACCCATGGCTTATGTTCGATTTGCGGTGACTCAATTCTCCCGACGGAGAAGGGAAACTGTGAAACACCCGATCGGCAACCATTTTTTTTGTATTGCAAATTTAATATGGATTCATTATCGCATGGATAGCCCCATGAATGGACCATGGCCCCTTCAGAGGATGCCCCATGAATGACCGATCCTACACCAAGGACGATATTCACCTTGCCAGGGGCAATGCGATCGCCTCACCGGATCCGGGCACGTCTTTCTTTCTGGGTCCAACCTCGGAATCTGATGAAGTTTATGCATTTGCCCACAAACTGGATGCGCTTCTTTTTTTAAGAGGGTATTTCGGTGATTACCTGGCCGTTTCGGAACGGAATGCCCTGAAGCAGACCATCCGCATGGTGACAAAGACCGGATCCGACGCCGGAACAGTGGCACTGTCCGATATTCTCGAAAAAAAATGATACTCTGGATATATTTGCCGAAGGCTATTGGGAAGAGTTTGTCGAACGTTCCGCAATGTTCTGGCCGGAGTGGGCCGAAAATTTTTCAGACACCATGTCGAGCTCCGCTCTCTGGGATGACCTGGGCGATACCGATCCGGATTTCGACTATCCCAAGGAGAACATGAACGCCTTCGATAATCCGGGGGGCCAATTTCTGTTCAGCGAACCACCCGAAGATGCGTATCACGCCGAGTTCGTGGAACAGCTACTGACGATCATCCCGTTTGCGACCTAACGACACCCGGGTGTCGGTCGGATTGGATCCTGGATGCTGGATAAGGTGAAAGTTCAAAGCTGAAAGCTGGAAGTTGAGGGAAAAATAACAAACAACAAATCACAAATAACAAATCACAAACAAATTACAATTCACCAAACACAAAACACCAAATAACAATTAACTAATACCCAGTACCCAATACCGAATCATTGGCAAACCCTTCGACGCGCTTCGCTCGCTCCGGGCAAGCGGGCAAACCGGCAAACGGGCCAACGGGCAGACGGACCAACGGGCCAGCGGACAAATGAGTCTTCGTTATAAATTCAAACGGGCGGAAACCATTATCGGGGCAATGAATGCCGCCGATAAGGCCGCATTGAATCACATTGGGCGATCGATCCAGATCGCCGAAGAAAACCTTTCCTCTTCTGCCCGGGAGCTGCTTGCCCGTTGCGGTCAAAAATGCCGCGGCCTGTGTTGTAGAAATGTGTATCCAGACGAGCTCATCACGCTTACGGACGCGGTCCTTATTCTATCGAGAGCTGGATTCATGGGAGAGATGATCTTTCGATGTGCGGAGAATGAATCTCTGTTCTCCGCCAACTGCGTATTTCTCGAGAACGGCATCGGCCCGTGTATGTTCCCGCCTGGAACCAAGCCTCATAAATGTATTGCTACCTTTTGCGGGGATACCGGGCCCATCCGCAAGGAACTTCGGGCGCTCCGATCCCGCTTTAATAGGCTTTTTCGATTTATTCTCGTTAAAAAACCCGTGCTTCTGCTCGGATTTTAGATCGTCAGGAATGGGGGGATTTGCGTTGATAGGCGGAAATGACCTCCCGTATCTTTTCCTGGACCTCGGCGACAAGGGCTTCGGCTTTTTCCCTGGAAATTTGCGGAATATCCTCTGACAGGGCCGCCAGTTCCGCTTCGGGGATTTCAGTGACCTTGTTGATCAGAAACGTATCGACCTCGCCATCATCGAGAACATATCCGCAAGCGCCAAAGGCCCCGATAAACTCATCTTCAAGAACAATCGGCACGACGATTTTAAGTAGACCCCCGTCACATTCCTCGATATGCGGCATGCTGTCATTTTTGGCTTCGGCGGCGATACTCATGTGGGCCACGGCGCAGATAAAGCTCTGGCCCTTATCTGTGGCCTTGATTGTGGGACAGAGGCGATTGGCCCATTCCCGAAAACTGGTGATCCGTATGCCGTCGATGTTGAAGAAATTTGCGTCCAGCCCATATTTCCGATTGATTTCCCGTTCAATGGCTTCCCATTCCGCCAACGGCATCAGATCGCTAAGATTCATACATGTCTCCTATCGTGCTTGTCAGAAGCCCGTTATGATTCCCGGACCTCTCCTCCACAACGGTTGCCGAAAATATCTTCCGGTTAAATTTTATAGCAAATGCCGAAATTCCTCTCCGAATCCAAACTCTGGGTCCTGGTTCCGGGCATGTTCGGGGTCGGTATCACTATCGGAATCGGAATCAAGGCAAATCGGCCGGCTTCGAAATCGATACCGATCATCCTGCCTATCTGAGTTGCCATAATTGTATTCCGAATGAAGCCTAAAAATTTATCACCATGCAGGAATCCGATCCCCGCCAAAGAGGGAATCTGCGACCGGTATCCAGAGATTTCAATGGCTTCTGGGTCCTGCCTCCGCAGGAACGACATAAAGAACTCTCACATCTGTTGGGTGGAACCGATTTCGACTAAGCATTCTACGCCGGAATGACGTTGTTGTTTTTGAGCCATCCCTACTGTGTGAACCAGGTACATCCAATCGGAACCTATTTTTGACAACGGTCAGCCATGCGCCCAAACAAAGCACGGGCATCTTGCCCTGGTCACCAAGATGCCCCTTTCCATCGACTCCGCTTGTTTATTGTCTTTTGACGTTTCTTGCCTCGGGCCCCCGATCGGTATCTTCCACTTCAAAAAGAACCTCTTCGCCCGGATCGAGTGTTTTGAATCCCGGTGCATCAATGGATGAATAGTGCACAAAAATGTCGCCACCGTCCTCTTTACAGATAAACCCATAACCCTTTCGGTTGTTGAACCATTTGACCGTCCCCTTCAACAGTAACCTCCTTTCGCTGATTCCTGCACACGCCTGTTTCCGGCCCACAATACATCTCTGCGGATTGGGAGTACCGATAAGTGGTACGTAAATGCTTCTTTTTTAATGGGGTTGCTCGGCGATCATAGGCAAGATGCCGATACCGGGTCAAGTCGAAATGAGCCATCGCACTCGGGAGTCGTGCTATCCGGCAACAAATAAAAAACGGGACTATTTACCAAACGAAGAAACAAGTCGATCATACCCCCTCCCTCTGGCTCCCTCTCGTTCGACCTTGCTCACGACAAGTGGTTCGACTTCGCTCACCCCAAGCCGCCAAGGGAGGGAGGAGATAATGATCTCCCCTTGATGGGGGAGGCGCGGTGGGGGTGATCGCCTGGCCGGTTTCAACATCTTTAAATTTGGTTATAGGACCGTAAAAAAATATCGCTGCCGGCGTAGCGGGTCAGCACCTGTATCGCTTGTGCTGGCCAGGGTTTCTTTTGATCGGTTTACTTTACCATCCGTTCGATTTTAGCTGTTTCTTTTGCGGATTCGATGTGGGCCAGAACGGTTTGCTGAAGTTTTTGTTGAGTCAATACCTGGCGGATACGGTCCTTTGATTCTTCATAAGGTATTGTGCCTGCCGGTTTTTTGTCTTCCACGAGTATCAGATGATACCCGAAACGGGTTCTGACCGGGTCGCTGATTTCTCCCTTCTTCAGAGAGAACGCTTTGTTTTCAAAGGGTTTGACCATTTGGCCGCGGCGAAAATATCCGAGACTCCCGCCGCGGACACTACTGGGTCCTTCCGATTCCGCCTTGGCCAATGCCGCAAAATCTTCACCGGCATCCAGTTTCTTTTTTAGGACCTGTATCCTTTTGAAAGCTTCGGCGTCCGCCTCTTCCTTGGCGTCGGTATCCACTTTGATCAGAATATGGCTTGCCTTGACGGTCTCCGGCTCTTGAAACAATTGCTTGTTTTCATCATAGAAGGCTCGAATTTCTGTATCGGGAACGGATATTTTGGGTATGAATTCCGAGGTCACATATTTTTGCACCTGCATCCGTCGCCGCATCTGCTCCTTGATAATGGATTCACTGAGCCCGCGTGTCTTGAGTTCCCGATCGAAGGTCTCCTTGTCGGGAAACTGGCTTTTGAATCGCGTCCACTGGTCGTTAACCTCGGTGTCCGTAACGGTGATCCCCTTTTTAACACTTTCCAGATACAGAATCTCTCCGGTGATCAGCTCCTCGAGGACTCGCTTTTCGAGTTCGGAGACCTGGTTGGGACCAATCTGCTGCCCTTGGGCGGCCATCTGGGCGCGGCGCTGTTCGACTCCTCTATCGAGCATCTCACGTGTGATCGGTGTGCCTTCGACCATCGCCACGGTATCCTCGGATGCCTTTTCGGCTGCAGCCGCAGGCAGGATGGAAACCCAGAGGAACAAGCAGACACAGCACATGAGGGTGGATCGGATCAGGGTTTTCATGAATCGGGGGTCCTTTCGCCGGGTCGGTGACGACCCGCGTGATGGGTGGTTGTTGGTGCCGACGGTGTCACAAAAGCATTCCCCGGCACCTCTGGAAGCGAGAGATCAATAGCAGGGAAACTGAACGTGAAGCGTCCATAGGTCTCGGCAACCATAGGAGAAATCGGTTCACGGGTCAAGTTGGAAGCCGGTTGCCTCGACTTCGGTATTCAGTATTTATAGCGATTGTCATAATTGCGTTCCGATTCATCTTACGTTCAACATATTATCGCAAAGACGCTGAGGCCGCAGAGGCGATTGTTTTGCATTTCGCTGAGAGGGCGAAATGCAAAACAATCGCCTGTTAAACTGCTTAAAATTTCAATATGTTTGTGAGGGGCTCTTTCCCAGAAGCCCCCTCCCAGGGATTCTGGGAAAAATGCAATTCCTCTGCGCCCTCTGCTTGTCGGGTCGAAGCTCGAAGAGCGAAGCCTGGCGACTCGGCGGTCATCTTTTCCGTATTTCCGCAAACGAAACATATTTATGACAACCACTTTAGGCACCTCGGATACGGAACCCTCTTTTGTAACCGTCCGTTACCGAGGAGAGCGCCTTCACGGAGCGGCCGGTTCGGAATCCTTTTCCGGGCGGAGCTTCTGCAAGCCTCTGACCACGTAGACGGCCGCAATGGCTGCGACCAATCGCGGAACCCAGAGCCAAAACGGGTGCACACTAAAAGGCAGGAAGAGGACCGGATCCTCGATTACGGCATGATTGATGCCGATGGACGCCTGCAGACGCTCCAGCTCAGGTTCTGAGAAATGCCCTTCTCTGGTTTCCTCAACGATCACCGCCGAACCGTACGCCAGGCCAAAGAGCGCCGCGGTAAGCCACAGCAGTCCCATGTGTCGCTCCACGCCAATAAGCGACAGCAGCGGGCCCATGGGTCGGACGATTTTTTCGATGACCTGATATTGTTTGAGTATTTCAAGAACCACCATGAGCGGGGTGAGAATCAGAAAAATTTTGGCGCACAGGGCCAGCGTGTCCACTGCCCACACTCCCAGAGCGGCGGACAGAGACGGTTGGGCGGCCGCTGCCTGGGAAGCCACCATAGCCGGGGCGGCTTCCGGCTGGAGAATCTGGGCCATCAGGGCGACGGTGATCACGGCCGTCCCAAGGCGCACCGCCGTTGCCTTGACAAACGACAGCCCGGATTTCGCCTGCACCGCACCCTCCTGAGGCAGGTTGTGGGCGATGAGCATGAACACGGTCATCAGTGTCATGTGGGCAACGCTCAGGGACAGGGGTGCCATGGCGGCGATCCCGCCGTATATGTCGGTCAATAGGCCGACGAGAAGGGGCAGGGCGGCCACCGATGGCAAACCGAGCAGCCCCATGACCGGATCCAGAAGTACGTCGAGCCGATGGATCAGTCCGCTGTGGACCAGCAGCATGGTGGCAAAGGAAATCGGGACCAGGATCTTGAGCAGCTACAGGTATCCGTCCAGCCCTTTTTTCGAGCCGAGCCGGAATACATCCGCTAAGGGGGGTGGTTTCGGTTTCATGGGTTTCATAAAGATCTGAACTTACAGAGTGAACGCCGGTTCATACCACAGAATAGGCGGTTGTGCACTTATTCCGAATTGATTAAATCAAGAAATAACGTTTCCGGAGAAAAAAATCTTGCCTCAACTTATTAACAACGGTATGAAAATGCTAATTTAAATATTCCCTCCCAAATTCCTGGAACGCACATTCTGGCGCCGCGGTTTTCAACCGATTTCCACCGGAAACCCGGCGGAAAGGAACGGTGAGATGAGTAAACGGTATGTTCTGCCCATCCTGATCGTCTTTCTGGCCACATCCCTTGCCCCGTGCGCATTCGCCCAAGAAAAACCCAAGAAGGAGAAACCCTGGAAACGATTTTCCATCAACACCGGTGTGAACCTGGTCAACAACAACGCCAGTGTCCGCCTGGGCACCAAAACCGCCTCCGTGAGCTTGGACGCAGAAGATTTGCTGGGCCTGGACGCCCGGACCACCTCCTTTAAGGTGGACGGCTACTGGCGGTTCATGAAGAGGCGCCGGCACCGGCTCGATTTCTCCTGGTTCTCCATCAGGCGCAGCGGAGATAACACGGTGGGAATTTCAGAATCTATCCCCATTGGAGACATCACGATCGAGCCCAGCGCCAGGGTGCAAACCGAACTCAACATCGATATTTACCAGGTGGGTTACAGCTACTCATTTTTTCAGGACGACCGCCTGGATCTGGCCGTCGGCGTTGGGGCCTTTGTCCTTCCCATCGACTTTTCGCTGCAGGTCGACAACCCGGGTGCCGGGCCGCTCGTTTCCGAGGCCGAGTCCATCACGGCCCCGCTGCCCGTCTTTAACCTGCGTGCCGATGTGGCCATCACCTCGTAATGGTTCCTGCGGACCAAAGCGCAAATTTTCTACCTGGAGATCGGCGATTTCCGGGGAGGGATCATCGACACATTGGTCGGTGTGGAATACATGGCGTTCCGGAATGTGGGATTCGGCTTCAACCTGGAAAACCTCTCCATTGGTGTGGAAGCCGAGGGAAACGACTATCCGGAAATCGATTTTCAGGGTCGGTTCGACTACGATCTTCTCAGCGCGATGTTTTACCTGGAGTTTTATTTCGGTAAGTAGCGACCCTTTAAAGCCGCTCTTACCGGGCCTTCATAATCCTATGAGTTTATACCAGCAAAACCCGGTCGAATTGCTCGACCGGGTTTTGCTGGTTGGAATTTATTTGACCCCTTGATTCCTCGAATCCTATTTCCCAAATTCGCTCGCGCGTGAATGACAGCCTAACCCGATGTGATTTGGCAGCAATCGGGATAGCGAACTGTTGTTTTAAACATTTCTCGGCCGGCAGGCGAGGGTGTCGAAAATCAGATTTTTGAGCTTCTGCCGCAGCACGCCATAGGAATAACAGTTGGTTGCGATCTCATAATTCTTCTCAATCATCTCCTGCCGCCGTTCCGGATCCGAAATGATTTTTTTCGTCAGGTTCACGGCCCGCCGATTTACATAGCCGTCGATTTCGATGACGTCGAACCCCTTCGGCTTGATGTCCGTATCGTAAATGGAATAGGCGTTGACCACGATGGGTTTGCGAAAATAAATGGCTTCCAGAAACGCGTTGCCGAAACCCTCGAAGGTCGACGGATAAGTCACCAGGTCGGCATGGGGGTAGATGTCATAGAGCGTGTATATTTTATCTCCCGCCTCGGTGGTGCCGCGTCGTTCGTTGATGATATCGGAGACAAAAAGCGTGTTGACACCCAGCATCTTTGAATATTCTCGGACCCGTTGCTCGTAGCCATACCCCTCGTCACCGGAGGCATGGGAGATGATCAGTTTGATCTTGTTCTTGAGACGATAGGCCAGTTCGATGGCGTGCTCAATCCCTTTCCGCTGTACCACCCGCGTGGGCTGGAGCATAAACAGTTCATCATAGGCGATGCCGAGGGCCCGGCGTACATCCGTGGCGTAGTCGTCCAGCGGCGGCGCCGGTGTTTCGAAGTCCATGACGTTCGGGATGATATGGGCGGAAATTCCTGTCCGCAGGCTGAGCTGATTGTCGGCCGACGAATTGATGACCACATGCTTGATGGACGGCAGGTGCGGGGGGAATGCCATATTCAGATATTCCCATGCCGCATTTCGCAGGAAGTGTTTCCGCTCCCAGAAAAAGTCATGGTGGTGGGCGATGGTGGCGATGCCCGTTTCGGAAATGACTTCGGTTACGGCAATTCCCAGGGGGATGTTCAGGGGAATGGTCAACGCGTTTTCCGGCACCAGAAGATCGATATCGAATTTTCGGATGAAGCGGTAGAGCTTGTCTTTTAGGATCTCTTTGAATTCATGGATTTTTTTGGTGGTAACCCGTTTGCGGGTCGTGACATTAAAACAATTTTTATAGATTTTGCGAATGTCCGGATGTTGAAAATGGGCCTCTTCGGCCATAAAGGAGCTTTCCGGCGGCCGATCGAGTTCCCCGGCAAAGTAATACGAGCTGAATCCTTCCCCCTCGAATACATCGGCCCACTTGGCGGTCTCGAGGGACACGCCGTCGGTCCCTGCAAGCCGGGTGGATATGAATCCCACATTGTGTCTGCCGCCGCAAAATGAGCACTTTGTCGTCATGGGGTACTCCTCGCATTCTCCAGATCTGACTTAAAGATAAATGATCATTAGCCGCTCTTCTGTGGACTCATGATAGGAATACACACGCCTAAATCCGCAGATGAATAAACATTCCGGCCAGGCACCATTTCCCAGATGCACCGAACGCATTTCGTATACGAACTCGGATCGCTTCGCGCAGCAATGCAGTTTATGCCTCTGCAAGTCGCGGAGGCATAACATTCTGTATGCGTCTGCGTTTGTCGAGCGAACGCAGTGAGCGGGCGGCTTTATAAAGCGATTCGATGGTGCGCAGATTACTCATGGCTTACTCGAGAAGCCGTGCACCTCACGATATCTGAAGCAGGTGACCAGATGATCGTTGACCATGCCTACGGCCTGCATGAACGCATAGCAAATGGTCGGCCCGACAAACTTGAAGCCGCGCCGCTTTAGTTCCCGGCTCATGGTTTTCGAAGCTTCAGTCTCGGCAGGAATATGTTCCATGTGGGACCAGTGATTTACAATGGGTCGCCCATCGACAAACTGCCAGATAAACGTGTCAAAACTTCCGAAGCGTTCCTGTACCTTGAGATAGGCGGTGGCATTGGTGACCGCTGCTGCCACTTTTAGCCGGTTCCGGACGATTCCCGGATTGGAAAGCAGACGTTCGATTTTTGCCGTACCGTAGCGGGAGACTTTGGAAGGATCGAAACTGTCAAAGGCTCGGCGGTATTCCGGGCGTTGTTTGAGGATGGTCAACCAGCTCAATCCGGCCTGGGCGCCCTCCAGTATCAGAAACTCGAATAATTTGCGATCATCGTGGATCGGGACACCCCATTCGCTGTCGTGATAATCGACGTATAGCGGATCGGTCCCGGCCCAAGGGCATCGTTGGGTGTCTTTTGTTTTCATGAGTAGAGCCAGAGAAACCCATCTTCGTTTGCTATCTGTGGGACGTCGTCGCCTTTCCTAAGATCGTGTAACGATTTTATTTAAATGAACTTTCTGGATGGCGCAAGGGATAGTTCCATCCTTCGGGGGTATTGACATTTCCTGAACAGTTCTTTTACTATCCTTCCATTCATAATGCATCATCTGCCGGGGTGGCTGTTTTCGGCCTGAGATCATACCCGATGAACCTGATCTGGATCATGCCAGCGTAGGGATGACAGGTGGAAAGACCAGGAAATCGATCCGAAAACCGTTGCCCTCCGGCAGCGGTTTTTTTGTCCGTGGTCTTTGTGAAACTGTTATTAAAAAACCTATAGCGAATGTCATAAATCCGTGCCCATTGGAACAGCGCAACAGCGCGATCTGTTGCGGGCGGGTACAGAGCCCCGCCCTACGACAGCTTTACAAAACGGTAACGTAGGGCCGGGAACTTTACCGGCCATCAGCAGTCTTCAAACGGAACCTAATTCTAACAACGGCTGTACTTAATTCAGGATAGGGGATCATAAATGGATTTACAGGAACGTGCTGCACAAAATCTTGAATTGGTCAGGGAACAGAAACCGCTTGTCCACAATATCACCAATTTCGTGGTGATGAATTATACGGCCAACGCATTGCTGGCGGCCGGGGCCTCGCCGGTCATGGCCCATGCCCCCAACGAGGTTCAGGAGATGGTGAGTTTTGCCGGCGCACTGGTGTTGAATATCGGTACATTGACCGATGATTGGGTCGCATCCATGGTAAGCGCCGGCAAAAAGGCTACCGAGCAGGAAACGCCCATCATTCTGGACCCGGTGGGTTCCGGCGCGACACGGCTGAGGACATCGGCGGCAAAAAGCATTATCCATTAAACCCGGCTGAGTGTTGTCCGTGGGAATGCTTCAGAAGTTCTATCCCTTCAGGATGAGACGTCGACCACCAAGGGGGTCGACGCCATCCATTCCGTAGATGATGCCGCAGACGCCGCCAGAACCCTGGCCGGGGAATTGCGGACTGTGCTGGCCATTACCGGTCCCACGGATCTTGCAACTGACGGAAGCCGGGTCATCCAGGTGCGAAACGGCCATCCGTTGATGGGGTCGGTCACCGGCACCGGTTGCACAGCTACGGCCATTATCGGGGCATTTCTGGCCGTGGACAGCGATCCGCTGCCGGCCACTGCGACAGCGCTGGCTTATTTTGGCCTGGCTGGTGAAGTTGCATCTGAACATGCATCGGCCCCCGGAAGTTATATGGTTGCCATGCTCGATGCGCTCTATACGATTACTCCGGATCAGCTTCAAAGCGGAGGCCGACTTGAAGAACTCCCGACTTAAAGACGGATTCCTTTTGTGAATGGCACCCGCCATCGCAGAAGCTTCCGACGTCTATCTCTAAACGTGGGGCTCCGACACTACAGTATGTCGGAACCGGCTTGATGGGTGGCAGAAAAACAAAGGAACTAGCCGTGAAGAAAAGCGATATCGATTATTCCGTTTACCTGGTGACAGGCCGTGGGCTTTCAAAGGGGCGGTCGACCCTGGATATCGTCACCGCCGCTGTATCCGGGGGTGCCAGTGTTGTTCAGCTTCGGGAGAAGTCGGCCAATACCCGGGAAGTCATTGAGGAGGCGTTGCGGCTGAAGGCCTTCCTCAGGGAAACGGGGGTGCCGCTCATCATCAACGACCGGCTCGATGTGGCCCAGGCGGTTCAGGCCGACGGTGTGCATCTGGGACAAAACGACATGCCGATTGAAATGGCCCGTCACCTCGTCGGCGATCGCATGATCATCGGCATCTCTGCCGAATCGGTGCAGGACGCCATCGCCGCCGAACGCGCCGGGGCCGACTATCTTGGGGTCAGCCCCATTTACGCCACACCCACCAAAACAGATACGGCCGCCCCCCTTGGTCTGGAGGGGCTCCGTCACATTCGCCGCGCCGTCGCCATTCCGTTGGTGGGCATCGGGGGTCTGAACCGGGATAGCACCCGAGAGGTGATCGCGGCAGGAGCCGACGGTGTGGCCGTGGTTTCTGCAATTGTTTCTGCGGACAATCCTGAATCAGCGGCACGGGAGCTGCGTCGTTTAGTGGAAGAAAGCCGCTAAACCGCATTTTACATGTAAGTGGTGAAAATGACCCGCCCGTAGGTTTCAGGACAAGCGTATGCAGGAAATCGTTTAAGCAGCCGGGGGTAAAATGGGATTGAAAGATATCGGAGAGTTCGGTTTTATCCGCCGGATCAGTCGAGGGTGCCTGATCCGGGAGACGGGTGTGGTTCGCGCCATCGGCGACGATGCCGCCGCTGTGACCGGTGATCCGGATCAGCTTACCCTCGTGACGACCGATCTTTTGGTGGAACGGGTCCATTTTTTGCGGGAATCCACCACTGGAGCCGAGCTCGGCCATAAATCCCTGGCAGTGAACCTCAGCGATATTGCCGCCATGGGCGGATTTGCAAGGGATGCCTTCATCAGTCTCGCCATTCCCGAGAATTGTTCTATAGACTTTCTCGACGCATTTTATGACGGGATGAAGGCCCTGGCAGTGGAATTTGACGTGAACATCCTTGGCGGCGATACCACCCGTTCGAAGCAGGACCTGGTCATCAATATCGCGGTGATCGGATCCATATTCGAGGCCCAGTTGCTTTTGAGAAGCGGGGCAAAACCTGGAGATATCATCGTTACCACGGGATTTCTTGGCGACAGCCGGGCCGGGCTTCACCTGATACTCAACCAGATTGAAACGGATACCCCGGCTCTCCGAGAACTCCGACGGGCGCATGTGTTGCCGAAGCCCTATTTGCGGGAAGGGCGGTTTCTTGCGGAAACGGGGTCGGTCACCTCCGCCATCGACACCAGTGATGGGCTCAGCAGCGACATCCGGCACATTGCTGAAGAGAGCGCGGTGGGTGTCCGTCTCTATGCGGATCAGATTCCGGTGTCCGACCACCTGACCGCCTTTTGCAAAGATATCCAAGAGGATCCTGTCCTTTGGGCGCTTTCGGGTGGGGAGGATTACACCTTGTTGTGCACGGTAGCGCCGGAGAACGTCGCGTCGGTGTGTCGGGACTATGAAGAAAAATTCGCTTCCCCCCTGTATCGGATCGGGGAGATTATTACGGAAAGGAAGATGGAACTGGTGCTCGCCGATGGTGAGATACGAGCGTTTGAGGCGCTAGGGTGGGATCATTTCCGCCCAGGCATTGCATGAAATCTTTTCAGGAGGAGAATAAATAGTTGATAATCTGAAGGCGTTTAGCTTTGAGGCTAAGTCTAATAATATCCTTTCTTGGACGCGTCAGACGTAACTATAAATCTGAAAAGATTTCACCTTTCAGGGCAAAAGGAGACTCCCATGGTCTGCGTTGTTCGATGCTCGCAGTAGATTTACTACAGCATCGCATCGAAACGCCTTGTCCATGAAAGTCTCCTTTTGCTGCAATGCCTGGGAAAAACCAGGTTTTCATGAAATTTGTTCAGGGGATTGGCTATGATCCCATCAATCCGCGGGGTAATTTTTCCTTAAACACCTTACAACTTCGGCAGGCGGTCATTTTGTCCGACCAATTGTCATGAACCTTGCCTTGGCAAATCGTTCCGCTCACGAACCAGCAGAATTTTCCCATCTGAAATTCGAAAGCAGGACATTGACGCTTTCGATCCATGGGGCATTTCATGAGCTGCCAGCACTGTTTCTGTTGCGTATCCCCCCCTTCCTTCATAGAGAGTATAAACAATAACTGCCGCTCGATATGAACGGGAATATTTCGCCATCCTTGCTCGAAACTCTGGACGGCCTTGACCGATACCCCGAGAAGCTGGGCCATTTCCCGCTGGGTTTTCTCAAGGTAAACCCGGATTCTGGCAAATTCGTTGCTTTCCATAATGTTGCTCCAGACAAGACGATCTAATAAATACCACATTGTGGGAGTAATGGAAAGGATTTTCCCGGGGTTTGCATGGCACAAAATTGTTTGAAAAATTATTTCCCCGCCCTCCGAGATAGTATTTAAAATGTTGTAATTAAATGATAAAATGCCAGATATAATCCCACCGAAAATTTCTTATAAATAGCTTGACAAACTATACCACATAATGGTATCATCTTTTCCAACGTAAGCCCATTTACCCCTCCTCCTTCCTCCTCATTTCCCCTGCTCATTAAGCGGGGGAAATTTTTTTTAGCCAAATTGGATACCTACAGATCACACAATTTTGTTTCTCAGTGATTACCAAAGCCCCATACCACATTGTGGTATGGGGCTTTCGCGTCGGCTTGGAGATGGAAATCACTATCTTCAGAGAAGCCTCGATGTGACAGCTGCGTGCTGCCGATGGAAACTGAGCCACAGCGCCAACCGCTTGCGGAGCATTTGTACGGCAGCTTTGCGGCCGGCGCTTTACATGCGTAAGTGTTGCATTATCATATATCTGTTATGAAAAAAGTAATGAAATGGCATATCCAGTAGATCTCTAAAATGACAGAATTTATCACACTAGGTACTTGAGAAAGTGATCCCATGAGCGAATCTGAGCGAACCAACGAATCCATTGAAACGAAAGCCGACGGGGCTAAAGACGTTGTGATTCCGGAAGAACTGTCGATACTGCCTCTGCGCAATACCGTGGCGTTCCCCTTTACGGTGCTGCCCCTGGCCGTGGGGATAGAGCGGTCCGTCAAGCTGGTGCAGGACGCTGTCCAGGGTGATCGCCTCATCGGTCTTGTGGCCATGAAGGACCCTAAAATCAAGGAGCCCAAACCGGGGCAAACCTATGAAGTTGGTACTTTGGCACGGGTAGAACACATGATGCGTGGTCCGGACAACAGCCTCCAGGTGCTGGTTCATGGGCTCGAGCGTTTCCGGATTGAATACTGGACCGCCGACGATCCCTATTTGAAGGCCCGCATCAAACCGGCGCCGGTGCAGGTCGAGTCGGATCTGGAGTTGGATGCCTTGCAGCGCAGCCTCAGGGACATTGCCAATGAGGTGGTCACGTTGTCTCCCAACTTCTCCCAGGAAGCCGGCGAATTCCTGAATCAGGTCGATAACCCACGTCAACTCGTCAATATTATTGCCACCAACGCCGGCCTTGATCTTCAGGACGCCCAGGAGGTGCTTGAAGAAAATTCTCTGAAAGAAAAAATTCGAAATCTCATTGGCCATTTGACCCACGAGAAGGAAGTGCTGACCCTCGGTCAAAAGATACAGTCGGAAGCCAAAGAGGAAATGAGCAAGGCCCAACGCGAATACTTCCTCCGTCAACAGCTCAAAGCGATCAAGAAAGAACTGGGAGAGACGGATGAGGACACCACGGATGTGGAAAACTACGAGATAAAGTTGGAGGATGCCGGGTTGCCGGAAGAGGCCATGAAGGAGGCTCGCCGGGAATTGAAACGACTTTCCGGGATGTCTCCCCAGTCCGCCGAATATGCCGTGATCAAATCCTATCTGGACTGGCTGGTCGATCTGCCGTGGAATAACATGAGCGAGGATCGCACCGATATTGAAGGTGCCCGAAACGTACTGGATAACGATCATTATGGTCTGGATGAGGTCAAAGAGCGCATCATCGAGTACCTTGCCGTGCGTACCCTGTTGCAGGAACGTCTGACTGGAACGAAAGAGAACGCTGACGAACCGGCCGAACGGATGGGGGCTATTCTTTGCTTTGCAGGCCCTCCGGGTGTCGGTAAAACCAGCCTTGGACAGAGTATTGCCAGAGCCCTGGGACGTCAGTTTACCCGAATGAGTCTCGGCGGAATGCGTGATGAGGCCGAAATCAGGGGACACCGTCGGACGTATATCGGAGCTATGCCGGGCCGTATCATCCAGGCCATCAAACGGGCGGGAACACGCAATCCGGTGTTCATGCTCGACGAGGTGGATAAAATCGGCATGGACTGGCGGGGGGACCCGAGCAGCGCGCTGCTCGAGGTGCTCGACCCAGCCCAGAATCACGCGTTCCGGGACCACTATCTCGATCTGGACTTCGATCTGAGCGATGTCATGTTCATCACCACGGCCAACCAGCTTGAAACTATTCCCCCACCGCTGCGCGACCGGATGGAAATTATTTCGCTGGACGGTTACACGGAATTCGAGAAAGTCCAGATTGCCTCCCGGCATCTGGTCCCCCGGCAGCGCAAAGCCCACGGGCTCACAGAGGACGAGCTGACCTTTTCGGAGGACGCCCTGCAAAAGATCGTTCAGGATTACACGCGGGAAGCCGGCGTTCGAAATCTGGAGCGGCTGATCGGCAAGGTCTGCCGTAAGAGCGTGGTCAAAATCGCAGAAAAGGACTGGCCCCATGTCATGGTCACACCGGATCTGGTTCGGGAGCATCTGAAAAAGGAGAAGTTTGAATCCGAACAGTCGGAGAATATTGAAATTCCGGGAATCGCCACGGGTCTTGCCGTGACGTCTACCGGGGGAGATATCCTGTTTATCGAGGCGACCGGCATGAGAGGTAAAGGCAAATTGATCCTGACGGGCCAGTTGGGTGATGTCATGCGGGAGAGCGCTCAGATTGCGCACAGTTATGTTCGGTCGAAAGCCGAAGATCTGGGCGTGGATGCCGACAGATTCGAAGTTACCGATCTCCATCTCCACGTTCCGGCAGGGGCGATTCCAAAGGATGGGCCGTCTGCAGGGTTGGCTATGGTCATGGCAGTGGCCAGTCTTTACAGCGACCGTCCGTTGCGGGGTGATCTCGGCATGACCGGTGAAGTGACTCTCCGGGGGCGCGTGCTCCCGGTGGGGGGCATCAAGATGAAGGTCCTGGCTGCCAACAGGGCCGGACTGACCACGGTGATTTTGCCCAAGCGAAACGAGAAGGATCTGGCGGATGTCCCCGATGAGGTGAGAAGTTCCATGCTCTTTGTCCTCGTGGACCGTATCGAAGAAGCTTTTCCGGTGGCATTCGCCGACGGTTCAACGAACGCCGAATCCGTGGAAACCTATGCCGTGTCCTGACCTGCTGGCAGGGATTCTGATCATTCGAGAAAGAATACCTTTTCACTATCAATAGTTCGTTAACCTATAAAACGCCGACAAGCCGCGCTTGTCGGCGTTTTATTTAAATACTTGAATTGGTATCTCATTCGGAATAAGTTCCGAATCATGTCAAAGGTTGTCGATTTAAATACCTATCGTATGGAAACCGCTGAATTTCGCGGGTTTTCTCCCTGGAAAAAGCGATTCGGGGAGGAATATGATCGCCGCACCAAACTGGCGGACCTCTCAGATACCACCCTTCGGTTTCTGGCAACCCCCGGAGAGGAAAGCGCTTCGGCCTTCTATGAACTCATCATGGGCGTGCTCGATCTCGGACCGGGGACCAAGTTCTCCTATCTGGATCAGAAAACTCAAATGGAGGTTGTGGACATCCATCTGTTTTTATCGGATCAGACCCGCTTCGAGATGATGCGCCGGCTGGGTTGGCTGGATTCTTTTGTACCTTTTGACCTGCCGCTCATGGAACTTGTTTTGAACTCCGAAAGAATGAAGACCGAGAGTCGAGAAACACCTCCGCGGCTGTCGCCTGATCACCCGGGGTATGATGAGTATGCGCAATTGACCATCCGTGACCGTGAGTCGTTTATCAGACGCCTGCTGCCAAAGGCACTGGAGCGCTTTCCCCGGGAGTAATCCCGTCCATGACGTTTCATGACAAGGCCCGGCAAAACCGCTTTTGACCAAAAATCTCATGAAATACCTGACAACCGGAAATAGCTATCGCTCTCCAGCGCGAAATGTCTTCTGGTTTTCTCGCGAGAATCCGACCTCGGTATTTTACGCCCAAGTTTGCATGATCGTCCTAAAGGCTTCCCGCTTTGGACGACGGGGCGTGTATACTCCGGATCGATGGATTCAGAGTAGTCTAGATGTGGTCCACGGAATAGAATCCGTTGGCGGTTCCTTTGAGATCCAGAACATCCGAAGTCATGCCGGCATTCAGGCCCCGTGCGTTTTTATCAGCAATCACATGAGCATTCTGGAAACATTTGTACTTCCCTCTCTCATACGGCCGATCCGAAATGTCACCTTCGTGGTGAAGCGGAGCCTGACCACCTATCCCTTTTTCAGGCATGTCATAAACAGCCGAAACCCGGTGGTGGTGGGCCGGACCAACCCGCGTGAAGATCTGAAAACCGTTTTGGAAGAGGGTCGGAAGCGACTGGAATCGGGGGTGTCGGTTGTCATTTTTCCACAAACCACCCGGAGTCTTGATTTCGATCCCAAGAAATTCAATACGCTGGGGGTCAAGTTGGCGGCTCGCAACGGCGTGTCCGCCGTGCCTGTCGCTGTGAAAACAGATGCCTGGGGTGTTGGGCGCAGATTCAAGGATTTTGGCAAGATCGACCCTTCCAAGCGGGTGCATATCGCTTTTGGCGAACCGATTCAGGTTGAAGGGTCTGGCAAAAAAGAGCACCGGACCGTCGTGGAGTTTATTGGCGATAATCTGAATTCATGGCGATAGAACGAGGCGACCAACTGGCAGATCTGATCTTCTGAATGTTCGATCGAAGCAGGTGCTATACATATTCGGATGGAAGGACGGGCCGAGAGATGGCTTTCGGAACGGAATTTCGATGATCACTGGTGATGATAAAGGACATCATAATGCCGGATGTTGAATTCTCAGCCAATCACGCATTAGATATCGAGGAAGCAAGAAAACGGCTCCAGGATGTGGGCGCGGAGCTGGATCGGAGGTATGGTATCCGGAGCACCTGGAATGGAAACACATGCCACTTGTCGGGTACCGGTATCAAGCACGGCGTGCTCCGGCTTTCGGATTCATCGGTATCTATCGAGATCAATCTCGCATTTCTTGCTAAACCGTTAGCTTCGAAGATCCGGAACGAGATTGGCAGCCGTTTTACTGAGTTCTTCTCATCATAAAACCGCTATGCGGGTTTATTTATATTTCGATCCACATATCCGCCTCATTCCCACACTGACTGCACACCGTATGTCCTTTGACTTTTTGTTTGGCCTCCTTTGGTTTTGCCTCAGGTGCCGCTGAGACCGGTTCCGGGGCATCTACCTCTTCCAGATTGCAGGTCACCATCATTTCCGCCTCGTTTCCGCAGTTTTTACACTCGCACACTTGTTTGAATGTTTTTTCCGGCATAGGATTACCTCCTTTTCTGACTACTCGGATCGGGCATTAGCGATCATATGTCTGTTTCCGTTATGACCCGTTCGATCCGTTCCGTTGACATTCCGGAAATAGTTGATAGCAATCGATTCTGTGAAAAATCCTTGAGTGTTCATCGCATTTTTATCATATCTTGAGGATATTTAGGAATGGCTTATTTTATAGTTTCGTGCAAATTCCTTATGGAGAGCCCATGGATCATACGGTAACCGGTTCTTACGCCGAACGCGTTGGTTTGTATCGCAAGGCCCTGCTTCTCGCGTATATCACCATCTTCTATAATGTATTGGAGGGGGCTGTCTCCGTCCTCTTTGGCCTGGAGGATGAAACCCTGGCCCTTTTCGGGTTTGGTGTGGATTCGTTTGTGGAGGTTATATCCGGTATCGGCATTTGGCATATGATTCAAAGATTAAGCCGCCACCAGGACGAACCGCAGGACCGATTCGAACAAACCGCCCTTCACATCACCGGATCCGCATTCTACCTTCTGGCCATCGGTCTGATGGCAACGGCCAGCATCAACCTGTTCCAGGGGCATCGACCCGTGACGACGTTCTGGGGCGTCGTCATTTCCCTGATTTCCATCATGACCATGTGGTTGCTCATTCATTTTAAGGTTAAGGTGGGTCGTAAGCTTCAATCCGATGCCATCCTTGCGGACGCCAATTGCACGAAAACGTGTCTGTACCTGTCGTTTTTCCTGCTGGTTGCCAGTGCCGGATACGAACTGACCGGCATCGGCGGGCTGGACTCCCTGGGCGCCATCGCCATTGCCATCTTTGCTTTCAGGGAAGGGCGGGAAGCCTTCGAAAAAGCCAGGGGAAAGTCCTGCGCCTGCTGTACGGATTGCGCCCCCAATAAGAAAATCCCGAAAACCCTTTCCGAGGAGCGCCCGGAATAAAGCCTCCGGTTACTATGGGATGTCAGGATTTGAATACTTTGGTCCCATCCGGCGTGTCCTGAACCGCATACCCCATGGCCTGCAGCTCATCCCGGATTCTGTCGGACAGGGCCCAATCCTTATTCGCCCTGGCCCGGTTTCTGGCCTTCACCTTTTCCAGCACATCCGGTGGCAGTTCTTCGGCGTCATCCTCGCGATCCAGCTCCAGCCCGAGCACCCGGTCGAAATCGAGTATAGTCGCCAGTTTGTCGGTTTCGGGAAGATCCGATTTGAGCATCTCCTGAACGGCAGCCATGGCCCGGGGCATGTTCAGGTCATCATTGATTTCCTTGAGGAACTTGTCTTTATGCTCGGCACTTACGATTCCGATCCGGCCGCCCGATTTTTCTTTAATTGCCCGGACCTGATTGCGCAGGTGGGCCAGGCCGTTTTTGGCGGCCCCGACAGCGTCGTCGCTGTATCCCATCGGCTTCCGGTAGTGCGTCAGAAACGCAGCGAAACGATACACCAGCGGATCGATTCCCCTGTCCGTAAACGAGCTGTCGAGGGTTAAAAAATTTCCCTCGCTCTTGGCCATTTTCTTTCCACCGGCGATAATCAAAAAAGCGCCGTGCATCCAGAAGTTAAAAAATTTTCTTCCGGTGGCGGCCTCGGATTGAGCGATCTCGTTCGTGTGGTGAACATCGATATGATCCGTTCCGCCGGCATGGATGTCGAGCTGGTCCCCCAAATATTTCATGCTCATGGCCGAACATTCGATATGCCATCCCGGAAAGCCGATGCCCCAGGGCGATTCCCATTCCATCTGACGCCGAACGTCTTCCGGGGAAAACTTCCATAGGGCGAAGTCCGTCGGGTTTCTTTTTTCCGGATTCCGTTCTACCCGTGCGCCTTCCTGAAGCGCGTCCAGATCCTGGTGAGACAGTTTGGTATAAGCGGGAAATTTTGAGGTGTCGAAGTAAATGCCGTCGCTGGTACGATAGGTGAATCCCTTTTCTTCGAGGGCCTGGATGAGGGTGATCTGCTCGGGGATCGTGTCTGTCGCTTTACACCAGATGCTCGGATCGAGGATATTGAGTTTTTTTAGGTCGGATTGAAATGCTGTCGTGTAGAACTCGGCAATCTCCCAGGCGGTTTTCCCTTCTCTCCGGGCGCCTGCCTCCAGCTTGTCTTCGCCCATATCCCGATCCCCGGTCAGGTGGCCCACATCCGTGATATTCATGATGTGCTTGACGTCGTAGCCGTTGTAGGTCAGTACCCGTTTCAAGATGTCCTCAAATATGTAGGTGCGCAGATTGCCGATATGTGCGAAATTGTAAACGGTCGGACCGCAGGTGTAGAGGCCGACCTGATTGTCTCGGATCGGTTTGAAGACTTCTTTTCTACGCGTCAGGGTATTGTATAGGTTAATGTCCATCCCAAACTTTCCATTTAGAACCTGTTTCAAAAACGCGTCCAAGGGCCCATGGCGGTGTTGCAGACTGTCGAAGCGTGTTTCTGTCAATACAACCCCGTGTTGAGAGAATGTGCACCCATGGATGCTCGGGGTCGGAATCGCTATCGGTATCGGAATCGAGAAAGCACGGTTATTTTCGAAGTCGATACCGATTCCGATGACTCCGATACGCTGGCATTTGTGTACCGTCTCTCAATCGGAACGGATGTTAATTTTTGTCATAAATTCCGGGACACGACACTAGCCGTATCAGGGCTTCTGAGGCCCGGCGTTTCCTATGACCTCATTGGATGGTTACTTGTCAGTGTATCAAGGTAATTTTTTTATTCATAAAATCGAGCTTCGATTTTATTTTTTCTTAAATCTTAATTCAAGGAGATTCCGATGTCCAAGGTTTTTGAATCCACAACCATAAATGGCATGCATCTAAAGAATCGGTTTGTCCGATCCGCGACCTGGGAGGGCATGGCAGGAGAGGACGGCCGCTGCACGCCGAAACTGACCGATACCATGGTCCGACTCGCCGATGGCGGCGTCGGACTGATTATTACGGGTCATGCCTATGTGGCAAAACAAGGGCAGGCCGGTCCCTGGCAATTGGGAATCTATGATGACCGGCTCATCGACGGACTCCATGAGATGACAGATGCCGTTCATGCAGCCGGCGGGAAAATTGTTGCCCAACTGGCCCACTCTGGAATGCTTGCAGATCCGAATCTGACCGGTATGGAGCCGCTTGGGCCCTCTGCAATAGCCGGTCTCAGCAAACACCGGATTCGAGAAATGACCCACCTGGATATCGAGCATGCGATTGCCGATTTCGGCCCTGCGTCGGAACGGGCCAAAGCGGCGGGATTCGACGGGGTACAGCTTCATGCCGCACACGGTTATCTATTGAGCCAGTTCCTGTCCCCCTACTTCAATCAGCGAAGAGACATTTACGGCGGGGTTATCGGACAACGGGTACGGATTGTTGTTGAGGTTCTGGAGGGCATCCGGCACCAGGTTGGAAAGGATTATCCGATACTCATCAAAATGAACACTTCGGATTTTCTCGAGGGCGGCCAGAATTTCACGGATGCGTCCATTGCCGCCGCTGTGCTCGCAGACAACGGCTTGGATGCCATTGAATTGAGCGGCGGCACCGGTCTATCCGGAAAACTGAATCCGGTCCGAACCGGGATTCGCGAGATCTCCGATGAGGCTTACTTCCGGGAGGCTACGGTCGTATTCCGGGAGAGGGTGTCCATCCCGATCATCCTGGTGGGAGGGATTCGATCCTTTACCCTGGCAGAGCAACTGGTTGAAGAGGGTGCCGCAGACTATGTTTCCATGAGCCGCCCGTTTATACGGGAGCCGGACCTTATCAACAGGTGGCTGGCAGGCGACCGGCGGAAAGCCACTTGTCTCTCCGACAGCCGGTGCTTTGTGCCGGCGAGGAAGGGGGAGGGGATATACTGTGTCATCTCCGAACGAAACAGTCGGTCGGAAAGCGGCACCTCAGATGGATAAACGGCGTTCTCGGCGTTCAGCGATCCTCGACGTATGTGCATATACGCCTCCGGTCGCTGAACACCTGCGGCCTTGCCTATCCATCTGAATCTTGCTTTCCGACCGACTGTTGGTTTGGAATGGTCCGCCTCGTGAGGCAAAACTTGCGCGCCTTGACCTTAACCGTCTTACCCAGGCGTTATGATCTTACCTGTTTGGCCAGCCGGCACGCTGCCGCAGTCGGTGCTCATAGACGCTGTTTTGAACATTCATATTTCGAATTCTTGCCCGCCTCAGGCGGGTGAATTTCGGATTTCGAAATTCGATATTCGGATTTGTGCCGGCTGCATCCGAATACGGCTCACGGCTCTAATTGCTTGAAACCGGCTGAACATTGAACTACGGTGACATTCGACCCGGCCGGTTGAGTGAACGGCGCCCAAACCTAAATTTTGCCAAAGCCAGTGAAGACCATTCCATGCGCTCGGAAGCCGTCGAAGATTATCTGAAAGCCATTTATGAGCTTCAGGAGAGGGACGGCAGGGCCAAAACATCGAGCCTTGCCGAAAGGCTGGGTGTCACGGCCGGATCCGTGAGCGACATGCTGAAGCGTCTGGCCAAGGAACGCCCCCCCATTGTAGAGTACCGGCATCACCAGGGTGTGACGTTGACCGCGGATGGACGAAAAACGGCCCTGGAAATCATCCGGCGACACCGGTTGCTGGAAACGTTCCTCCATGACGTTTTGGGCTTTGCCTGGGAAGAAGTCCACAAAGAGGCGGATCGTCTGGAACACCACATCTCCCAGCGGATGACGGAAGCCATTGCCGATTTTCTAAAACATCCCGACAGGGATCCCCATGGTGATCCGATTCCCGATCCCGAGGGGCGGGTTCCCGAGGACGTTTGGATCCCATTGTCCAATGTGGAACCCGGTCAGCAGGTTCGGCTGTCAAGAGTCCGATCCCGTGACGAGCAGTTACTCAAATACCTTACTGAGCTTGGCATCGGTATGAATACGGTCATCATGGTTCTCGAAAAACCGCCCTTTGACGGGCCGCTCTCGCTACGTATCGGCCCGGGAGAATCCGGGACGGTCGCCCGCCTGAGCAAACACATAACCGATCATATTCTGGTCCAAAGAGTATAGGCGACCAGGGTTGCCGCAACGTAAATTCGGCTGCCCAAAAAATATATTTTGGTTGACCAAATAATAATTGTGCTTATCCTACAATGACGTCGGCATCCGGTGATCGACTCGGAGATACTTCCTCAGGGATGGAGGCAGGACCCATGGGAATCGCATGGACTTGGCAAGCACGGTTTCACTCTTTCCTAATTATCATCGCCCTGGTCTTCACATTCGCGGCCTCAAGACCGGCAATGGCGGAATACAAGGGCAAATACCCATACAGTGCTGTGGCCACTGTGGGAATGGTCGCCGATATCGTAAAAAACGTCGCCGGTGAGAAAGCCAAGGTTACGAACATCATCGGGGAAGGAGTCGATCCCCATCTGTTCAATCCCACACGGAGCGATGTTGCGGCCCTTCTAAAAGCGGACATTGTGTTCTATGCAGGCCTGCTGCTGGAGGGCCAGATGTCGGATGTTCTTGTCAAGGTGTCCCGCCGGCGTCCGGTGTATGCCGTTACCGAATTGCTCCAGGAATCCTATCTCATCCATGATGCGGCGACGAATCACAGCGACCCCCATGTCTGGATGGATGTCCAGGGCTGGATGAAAGCCGTGGAGGTGGTGGCGGAAGCGCTTTCTGAATTCGACCCCCCGCATGCATCGGTATATCGCCGCAATGCCGAATCCTATCTGGCAAAGTTAAAAAAACTGGACGCCTATGCCCGTCAGGTGATCGGCTCCATTCCCGCAGCCCAGCGCGTTATGGTGACCGCCCATGATGCGTTCCGTTACATGGGCCGGGCCTATGGGATTGAAGTCCTCGGCATCCAGGGACTGTCCACCGAATCCGAAGCCGGTCTGAAAGATATCAACCGCATTGTCGACGAACTTGTAAGACGGAAAATACCGGCCGTTTTTGTTGAGTCCAGTGTCTCGGATAAAAATGTCAAAGCCCTTATCGAAGGATCAAGGGCCAGAGATCATACGGTGAGCATCGGGGGAGAGCTGTTTTCCGATGCCATGGGAAGAGCAGGATCCTACGAGGGGACGTATATCGGGATGATTGATCACAACGCGACGACCATTGCCCGCGCCCTCGGCGGAAACGCCCCCGAAAAGGGGCTCAATGGAAAACTATCGTCGAACCACTGATAAAGGATGTCAACCATGGCAGTGCCATCATCGACAGAGACGCAACCACTTTCGACAGAGCTCGGCCCCGATAATATTCCGCTCTGGATTCATGATCTGACCGTGGCCTATCATCGGAAACCGGTGTTATGGGACGTGGATCTATCTTTGCCGGAGGGGAACCTGATCGCCATTGTGGGCCCAAATGGGGCCGGCAAAAGCACGTTGATCAAATCGGTCCTGGGGCTGGTACCGCGGGCATCGGGGACGGTGTCCATATACGGAGAGTCCTACGAATCGCAGCGACATCTGGTGGGTTACGTTCCCCAGCGGGAATCCGTGGACTGGGATTTTCCAGTCAATGCCATCGATGTCGTGGCCATGGGGTTTTATCGCAAGATTGGTTGGCTGCGCCCTGTGACGCACACCTATCGCCAGGCCGCCCGGGAGGAGCTTGAAAAGGTGGGAATGGGTGCCTACGCCGAACGGCAGATCAGCCAATTGTCCGGTGGGCAGCAGCAACGGGTGTTTCTGGCGCGGGCTTTGGCCCAGGATGCCCGAATTTACCTTATGGATGAGCCCTTTGCCGGCGTGGATGCCGCAACGGAACGGGCCATCATAGCGTTGCTAAAAGAGCTGAAAGCCGCCGGCAAAACATGTATCGTCGTTCATCATGATCTTCAAACTGTGCCGACCTACTTCGACCACGTGGTTCTCCTGAACATGCGGGTGGTGGCCGACGGTCCCGTCGATGTCATTTTTACCGAGGAGAATCTTCGCAAAACCTACGGCGGACAGTTGACCTTGTTGTCCCAGGCATTTTTCGAATATTCCAAAGATCCGAGGCTGCCGGCCGGAACCAAGGGCTCCCAAGAATGATATCCCACCGAGTGCCATATATCCTTTTTTTGATTGTCTGGAGTGTGCTTTTGCCGGCATCCGGCTGGACAGCTGCTCTTGGCGATCACGGGCTGGATTGGCCCTCAGGGGAAGAGCTGCTCAGAGTGTTGACGCTTCGCGACTACAATACCCGCGTGGTGATTATCGGAACCACACTCCTCGGATTGGCTGCCGGTCTGGTGGGCACATTTCTTCTATTGCGAAAAAGGGCGCTTCTCAGCGACGCCCTCAGCCATGCCACGTTGCCCGGCATCGCCTTGGCCTTTATCCTGATGTCGGTGTTTTTCGGAGACGGGAAAAACCTGATCGGCCTGATTACCGGTGCTGCCATATTCTCGGTTCTGGGGACCGGTTCGGTGATTCTCATTCAACGTTTCAGCCGATTGAAAGACGATGCCGCGCTTGGTGTTGTGCTGAGTGTGTATTTCGGACTGGGGATTGCGCTGCTTGGGCTGGCCACACGCATGGAAACCGGAAATGCCGCCGGACTGTCTTCTTTCATCTATGGGAAAACAGCATCCATGCTGTTTTTCGACTCTGTACTCATCGCTGTGGCCGCGTTGATATCAGCCATATTCAGCGTATTATTTTTTAAAGAATTCGCGTTACTCTGCTTCGATGCCGACTATGCGGCGAGCCAGGGATGGCCGGTGGCATGGCTCGATTTTTTTATGATGACCCTGGTGGTCATCGTTACCGTCATCGGACTTCAAGCCGTCGGTCTCATACTGGTCGTTGCCCTGCTGATTATCCCCCCGGCCGCTGCCCGGTTTTGGACCTATCGCCTATCCCGAATGCTCATCCTGTCCGGACTTTTTGGCGCCATCAGCGGATTATTCGGCTCCGGCATCAGTGCGTTGCTCGCCAATCTGCCTGCCGGCGCCGTGATTGTCCTGACCGCGTCCACGATATTCATCTTCAGCCTGTTTTTTGGAACTGCCCGGGGGCTGCTTCGGGTGGCGTTCGAACGCCGTCGCCTCAGGCAAAAGGTTCGCCGGGAGAATTTGTTGCGAGAAATGTTCGAATGGGCGGAAGCCAGTTCCGAAACACATGCCATGAAGGAATTGCTCACGCAGAAGGGAATACCCTTTGGAGAAATGCGGCATCGGCGATCCTGGACGGCAACAGACCTCCGCAGGATTGTTCGTAAGCTGCAGGCCAACGGTCTGATCTGCCGGGTGGAAGATGAACGGATTGTTCTCTCGGATTCCGGCTTCCGGGAAGCGGAGCACGTGGTCCGAAAACATCGACTCTGGGAGGCCTACCTGATCACCCATGCCGATATTGCCCCGGGGCAGGTGGATTGGGGTGCAGATGAAATCGAGCACGTACTGGAGAAGGATCTGATCGATCAACTGGAGGCGCTGTTGCCATCGATGCGCAATGGTCGAATGCCGGATAGCCCCCACACGATCCGGATGGCAGAGGGATAACCCATGGAATGGTCGTCATTCGATACCTGGATTGTGGTCACCGCCGCCCTGAGCGCCATGTCCTGTGCCTTGCTGGGAAACTATCTGGTGCTTCGGCGGGAGAGCATGATGGGGGATGCCATCAGTCACGCCGTGTTGCCCGGACTCGCCATCGCCTTTCTCATCACCGGAAGCCGGGGCAGTGTGCCCATGCTGGTCGGTGCTACCATCATCGGCATCATAACGGCCTTTCTGGTTCAATTTATTTACCGGCTCGGCGGGCTCGACAAAGGCGCCTCCATGGGCGTGATATTCACGACCCTCTTCGCTCTCGGATTGATCCTGATCCGGCAGGCTGCCGATCATGTGGATCTGGATCCGGGCTGCGTGCTGTATGGCGCCATCGAACTCACACCTCTGGATGTATATTCTTTCTGGGGGGCGGAAATTCCCCGTGCTGCAGTGACCAACGGCGTCATGCTGCTGATCAATCTCGTCTTTGTGACGCTGTTTTATAAAGAGCTGAAAATCACATCGTTTGATCCGGCCCTGGCGACCACCATGGGCTTTAGTGCCAATGTGATGCACTACGTGCTCATGACGTTGGTGGCCGCCACGACGATCGCCTCCTTTGAAAGCGTCGGGAGCATTCTTGTAATTGCGATGCTCATTGTGCCGGGAGCAACGGCACATCTGCTGACCGACCGCTTGTCGACCATGCTGGTGCTCAGTTTGGTTATCGCCGCCTCTTCCGCCGTACTGGGCCATCTCAGCGCGATCACGGTTCCCACCTGGTTCGGTTTTCGAGATACCAGCACGGCCGGGATGATGGCCGTTGCGGTCGGTGTGATGTTTCTCCTGGCGTTCCTTTTGGCACCACGCTACGGTGTCCTCAGCCGGTTCATCACCAGGGCCCTGTTGTCCCTGAAGATTACCCGGGATGATGTGATGGGATTCTTGTATCGACACCAGGAGCTTGCCCCGGCAGAGGCTGCACCGGTCTGCGCCGGCGATCTCCAGGGGGCCTTGAAGCTGGGATTTTCCGTCAAGATCGCTTTATGGGATCTGATCCGGCGTCGTCGAATTCGCCGCATCGAAGACGGCTTCGGGCTCTCCGAAACAGGGGTGCATGAGGCCAAAGACCTGGTGCGCTCCCATCGGCTTTGGGAATCCTACCTTTGCGATGCCATGGGGTATTGTCTGGAAGACGTCCACAGGTCCGCACACAAGTTGGAGCACTTTACGGATCCGGAAATGCAGGAAGAGCTCGTGGAAGTCACAGGCCATCCCAGCCTGGATCCGCATCATCGCGAAATTCCCTGAATTTGTTATAAAAACCGGCCGAACTTGCCGAATTAGAGGATTTCTATTATGATAGGAATGTGCGTACGAGGTTATCACATCAGAGATTATTCACTAAGAGGTGCGTTATGCCCAGAGAAGGTCGCCGGTCGGGGATCGACCGAAGGAAAGCCGATGTTCCCATTGATTTTCCAGATCGACGCTCTGGAAAGGACCGCCGATCCGGAAAGGACCGTAGAAGCGGAAAAGACAGAAGGAATCCGGCAGGATATCGGGCCATACTCAAGCTCGGACGGCGGCTGGCTTCCGGAGAGCAGTACTACTATGGTCCTTATCAAACGGACAGGTTGAAACCCCGTCACAAAGACTCTTAGCAAACCGCAGTGGTCATTGTAACACACCGTGGCTGAGCCGAGGCCACGGTGTAGCAACGGTCATCGGAGACGCTTATCTTGTCGTCCATACGTCACCGTTGACCTCATCCCGGCACACGACACCCAAATTCCCTTCTTTGGCATCGGCGTTTGATGCCAGCCAAATTGTTAAAGGTTCATCTCGATCGGTCGGCGGATAACTCTGGTTATTTTGGGTCGGTAGGATTTTCGTTTTGCCAGCGCATTGGCTTTCTTTCGGATAAAGAGGACGGCCAGAGCAAGGAAAACAAACCCGAAAATCATGGATACAAGAGATTCGTCCATATTGAGGGTGGCCGCCATGTGCTTGCCTGCCAATGCGCCAATGATCATGATGATTATCGGAAGGACATAGAGCAGAAACGCTGCTTTGATAAAGGGTGCGGTTTCAAAGGTGAGGATGATCTGATCACCGACCTGGGCGCCCGCTTCATTGATGGCTTCCACTTCCACCTCTTTTCCCTCTCCAATCACGTTGCAGGAGCCTCGGGCTTCACAATGCTTGCAGGCGTCGCTTCGGGTGGCTTTTACCCAGGCGGTCGGCGGTGTCACCCGCATGACGATGCCCCGTTCGGTGGCCATGGTTTCTTCCTCTTCTAACTGGGACGCATTACCGGTTCGCTCTTCAAACAGACATACCGCAAAGGCGCAGAGAGCGCAGAGTTCATGGTTGATTTTGCTTTTTGCTGAGAGGGCGAAAAGCAAAACAATCGCCTGTTGAATAACAACGAAGGCAATCCGCTTTTGAAAGCATACCTTTTTAAGAATTCCCCTCTCAGGGATTCTTAAAAAAAGATACTCCTTTGCGTGCTCAGCGTCTCCGTGGTGAACAGTAATCTTTTCAAACGACGAAGGCCCGATGATAGGCTCCCAAACCGGACCCATCTCATCGAGCCTTATAACGCCGAGCAATTTCCAGGTTAGGCTGTTTTTTGCAGCTCGGCGGTAGATTCCGGTGCCGGTTCCGGTTTATGCTGATAGCAAATCAGGCCGCACTGGAGGCACCGGCCGGCCTCTACCTTGGCGACTTCCGGTGAAAACCCCTTTTCGATTTCGCGGTATTGATCCTGTTCGGTCGGACGGCTTAGGGGCATGATCTGACGTCGGTTCTTCGGAACGTTCTCCACATGATCAACATCTTGAATGATCGATCTGGGCGTCAACACCTCTTCCCGAAATGACAGAGGAATGTCATACACGAGCTGATGCATGGAAGCGGCACCCCGGCGTCCCGCACCGATAGCCCGGATCGCGGCGCTAAAATCACTGAACACATCGCCCCTGGCAAATAGCCCGACCTCTTCCTTGTCTTCCGGTCTCTTGTAGGGCGCCACAGCCTGCCAGCGCATCGGTGCTGCCGGAGCTGTCTGCTCTTCCGGTGACGCCGGTGTCGCCGCTGCTTCGGCATCATCGTCGAAACGGTTGTAAGGCAGGAATATCATTTCAGGAAAACGACCGGTGGCCAGAATTACCGTTTGGGCCGGGATTTTTTCCTTCTCGCCGGTGAGCAGATCGATGAGCTCAAGTTCCTTGAGGTGGTTTTCTTCACCGTAAAAGCGACCGAGGCCTGTCGTAAATCGAACCTGGACGCCTTCGGAACGAAGGGCTTCCAATCCTTCGGGATTTATCGGATTTTCAATTTCCATTTCGCGGAACACGATGGTCACCATGGTAGCTCCGGCCTTCCGCGCCAAAATGGCGGTTTCCGCAGCCATCTCTCCCCCGCCGGCGATGACAACATCGGCGCCACAGGAGAAAGATTCATCGCCTTCGGCGGTAGAGCGCAGCACGTCCACCATGAGATAGGTTCCGGGCAGGGTCTCTTCGATTTGCCGGTTGCCCCCTCGAGACAGCCGGCTGTCCCACCCACCGGTGGCCACGAATACCGCCTGATGGCCATCCTTGAGCAATCCGTTGATCGTGATGTCACGGCCCAGCATTTGGCCAACCTCTGCCGTGACCCCCATTTCGAGGATTCCACCGATGTCCCAGTCAAGGATATCCGAGGGCAGGCGATTGGCGGCAATGGCACTTCTGAGCAAGCCGCCCAGTTTTTCTGTCGCCTCATAGAGAGACACATCGTACCCCAGGCGTGCCGAGAAGAACGCTGTTGAGAGACCCTCCACGCCGCCTCCGATGACCGCTACACGTTTGCCCCGTGACGGTGCCTTGTACGGCAATACCCGCTCGCCCCGTTCCAATTCATAATCGGCCGCATAACGTTTGAGAAAATTAATGGCTACCGGTTCGTCGGAGAATTTTCGGCGGCACTCGTTTTCGCACGGTCTGGGGCAGATCCTTCCGATTACCGTAGGAAAGGGATTTCGCTCCTTGATGACCTGTACGGCGTTGAGGGGATTTCCCAGAGAGATTTGCCGAATGTATTCGCGAATATTAATGCCGGCCGGGCAGGCCCGCTGACAGGGAGTGGTGCACTCTTCGACCGTATACTCCCGGAGAATCCGTCGCGTAATGGAAGACAGATTGATGATGTTTTTCGGACAGACTTTTTCGCAGGTGCCGCATCCGGTGCATTTTTCGCTGACGACCTCCGGAAGGTTGTCCGGTCCCATGACGATGGCATCAAACGGGCATACACTGGCGCATGTCCCCAGTCCGAGGCAACCGATGGTACAGACCTTCATGCCGCCGCTCAATGCCGCTGCGGCCCGACAGTCGTTCAAGCCGTCGTAGACGTATTTAAGGTCGGCATCCTGGACCCCGAAAAAACATCCGGGGCGGGCAATGTCCGGCTCTTTGGCCTCCACCGTGACGCCCATAATCGCGGCGATGGCTTCCGCAACATCCGAACCGGCGGCGACGCATGAGTTGGGAGCGGCTTTGCCGGCCACGATGGCTTCTGCGTTGGCGCTGCATCCCGGGAGCCCACAGCCGCCGCAGTTGGCTCCCGGAAGGACATCATCGATCTCCAGAATCAGCGGATCGACATACACGTAAAAAATCTTCGAGGCGACAGCCAGCCCGATGCCGACAATCAGCCCCAGGCCTCCCAACATCATGACAGCTCCAACCATCACAGAACTCCTGTTTCAATGGATCCTTTTAATTAGGTGTTTAATAAAGGGCGTCGAATTTACACTTATCAAAACAGGTCAGACATTTAATACATTTTTCCGTGTCAATCCGGGCCACTTCTTTTTTCTTCCACTCGATTGCTTCCACCGGGCATGCGCGGAAACACATCCCACACTTGGTACACTCGTCCGGCTCCACCCGGTACTCCAGAAGTTCGGCGCATCGCTTGGCGGGGCAACGCTTTTCGACGATGTGCGCTTCGTACTCATCCCGAAAATATCTCAGGGTGGACAGCACGGGATTGGGTCCGGTCTGTCCAAGTCCGCAAAGAGCGCTCTCCTGGACGACCCATGAGAGTTCTTCCATGGTGGCGATATCATCGGCCTCACCGCGCCCCTCGCATATGTTGACCAGAGTCTGCTGGAGTCGTCGGGTACCTTCCCGGCAAGGGGTGCATTTGCCGCAGGATTCGTCCTGGATGAAGTCCATGAAAAACCTGGCCATATCCACCATGCAGGTGCGCTCATCCATGACGATGACACCGCCGGATCCCATGATCGCGCCGACTTTGGCGATCTCTTCATAATCGACCGGCGTATCCAGGTATTGCTCGGGGACACAGCCCCCAGAGGGCCCGCCAAGCTGAACCGCCTTGAATTTTTTCTTGCGCGGGATGCCGCCGCCAATATCATAGATTAACTCACGCAGGCCGGTTCCCATGGGCACTTCCACAAGTCCGATGTTGTTGACGTCCCCTGACATTGCAAAGACCTTTGTGCCCTTGCTGGTATCCGTACCCACCGATGCATACCAGGCGCCCCCCTTGCGGATGATTTGGGGAACGTTGGCAAAGCTCTCGACATTGTTGAGCACACTCGGCCTGTCCCATAATCCTTTGACAGCCGGAAACGGTGGGCGTGGACGCGGCATGCCGCGCCGACCCTCGATGGATCGCATCAGCGCCGTTTCTTCTCCACATACGAACGCCCCGGCGCCCTGGTAGATTTCCACGTTAAAGTCAAATCCGGAGCCCAGAATATCCTCGCCCAGCAGCCCATAGTCGAGGGCCTGTTCGATGGCCAGACCGAGTCGGCGAATGGCCAGGGGGTATTCTGTCCGTGCATAAATGTATCCGTAATGGGCATCGATCGCCTTTGCGGCGATAATCATGCCTTCCAAAACGGCGTGGGGGTCTGCTTCTAGGATGCTGCGATCCATAAACGCCCCCGGGTCGCCTTCATCGGCATTGCATAATACGTACTTGACATCGCCGGGGCTGCCTTTGCAGAACTGCCATTTCAACCCCGTGGGAAATCCGGCTCCCCCACGACCTCGCAGACCGGATGTTTTGACTTCTTCGATAATCTCGTCTGGTGACATATCAAAGAGCGCCTTGGCGGCCCCGAAGTAACCGTTGGTGGCGATGTATTGATCGATTTTTTCCGGGTCGATTAGGCCCTTGTTGCGCAAGGCCCGGGGCATTTGATGGGCAAAGAACGGGATATCGTCCTGCTTGGGGATGCGTTTTTTGGATACCGGGTCTTTGTAGATAAACTTCTTCGGGGGTTCTCCCCCGTCCACCAGGGAATCGACTAGTTCCGGTATATCTTCGAGCGACAGCTTCTGGTAGAAAATGCCATCCGGTTGGACCACCATCAGCGGGCCTTTGGCACAGAAACCGTTGCAACCGGTTTCGACAACCTGAAGTTTATCTTGAAGCCCCTTTTCAGTGATTTCTTTCTCGAGGGCCTCCATGATAGGGATACTTCCTGTGGCATGGCAACCTGTGCCGCCGCAGATCATGCAGTACGTCTTATCCTGAAAAGATGTCTCTGTGGTTGTCTTTTCTTTAATTCCTTCCAGATCCTGAACTGTCAGTTTCGACATCTACTTCTCCTCCGGTATTACCAGGAGCCGTCCAGCCCTCTTAATCCGTTCATGTAAAGGCGCCCGCAGGCCACAAACAGGGAATCGCTCGTCATCAACAGCGGTAGTCCGAAAGAGCGTGCCAGCTCCACCGAACTGTCGCTCGGCTTTTTTCCCCTTACGAATACAACGGCAGAAACACCTGCCACTTTTGCGGTCCGAATCACATCATCGGAGGTCAAGCCCGTTAGAAGCACGGCCCCCTTGGCTACGGCGGCAAGAATATCTTCCATGAGATCGGCGCCGCCGCCCCCCACAACTTCCTCGTCGAGCTCCTCCTCCCCAACGATGAGTTCGGCTTTTAGGATATCCCTGATTTCTGAAACTTTCATGACGGCCTAATGGTTATCATTCGTAATTTACTAAAACATCAAGCACTTTGTCGGCCGTGACATCGCCATGGGTGTCCTGGTTGATCACCACGACCGGGGCCAGACCGCATGCGCCGAGGCAGCGCACCGCCTCCAGTGAAAATCGGCGGTCCTCCGTGGTCCCACCCTCTTCGACCTCAAATTCATTCCCTATGCGGTCCAGAACCTCTTTGATTCCTTTAACATAACATGCCGTGCCCATGCAGACTTTGATCATATGCCGCCCCTTGGGCGTCATGGAAAACAGCGCGTAAAAAGACGCCACGCCGAAAACATCGCTGCGCGGCAGATTCATGCCATCACTGATGTAGTCCATAAGTTCGATCGGCAGATAGCCGACCGCATCCTGACATTCTCGTAGTACAGATATGACAGACCCCGGAATATCCCGATGGGCGACGATAATTTCATCGACCTGATCCCACATCGTATCGGTAATATCCGGATGCTCCGGTCTTGGGGTGTCCAACATTCGGAAGCTCCTTTTCAAATTCTAAATTTAATTGGCCATCTTTGATGGGGATGCGGATTCCGGGAACATTTCATAATCGATTGGAAATGTCAACGCTGTGCTTGGCGCCAAAACATCTGTCAATTCGGCTTCTTGACGCCATACTCCGGAGCGTCTACTATTCCATTTTCATAACTTCCGGCATTGCTTTCGGATCCTCCTTCCGGAGTTGGATGATGCCGTTAATGCCTCTTTGCCATAGAGGACAGGAAACGACGATGATCGACTATATTGACCACGCCATCGAAGCAGCAGATTGGATACTGAGCACCATTGGAATGACACCCGAGATCGGCCTTCTGACCGGGACCGGACTCGGCGGTATCGTCTCTGCCATAGCGACCGACACCGATGTCGACTATCGAAATATTCCCCATTTTCCCTTGCCGACGGTGCCGTCCCACCGGGGCAGGATGATTGTGGGCACACTGGAGAACAAGGTGGTGATGGCAATGCAGGGCCGTTTCCACTTGTATGAGGGATATTCAACTCAGGAGGTGACCTTCCCCATCCGGGTCATGCAGCAGATGGGTGTCCGGTGTCTGATCCTCTCCAATGCCTCCGGTGGGCTCAACCCCGCATTTCGCCCGGGTGATTTGATGATCATTACGGACCACATCAATCTGACAGGGGCCAATCCCCTGATCGGACCCAATATAGAGCATTGGGGAGTTCGCTTTCCGGATATGATGACGGCCTATGACAAGCAGATGATCGCGCTGGCGGAAGCCGCTGCCAGAGAACACGGTGTGGCACTCCAAAAGGGGGTATACGCAGGGCTTACCGGGCCATCTCTGGAAACACCGGCCGAAGTTCGATTCCTTCAGACCATTCATGCAGACGCTGTCGGTTTTTCCACCGTTCAGGAGGTAATCGCCGCCGTCCATGGGCGGATGACTGTCCTTGGGTTATCGACGATTACCAATGTGCATAATCCCGATGACCCGGTACCGGCCACGGTCGATGAGATTATCGATGTGGCCGCGGCCGCCGCGCCAAACCTCGTTAAGGTCATTCGGGGAGTTCTCAAGAGACGATAGATTTTGGATTTAAGATTTTGGATTTTGGAGTGAATTAGAAGATTCCATAAATCCACATGGCCCATATCAAGACGGCGGAACAAATGGCACAACACGCGGACATTCTGATTAAAAACGGTTTGGTGATTACCATGGATTCGCAGCGGTCCCGATTCGACGAAGGGGCCGTGGCCATTGCCGGGGACCGTATCGTCGCGGTGGGAAACGCGTCGGACATGACCGACTGGAACCCCGGGAGGGTGATCGACGCCGACGGTGGGATTGTCATGCCTGGCCTTATCAACGTCCATACCCACGCCGCCATGACCTGTTTTCGGGGTTTGGCAGACGATCTGCCATTGATGACGTGGCTCAATGATCATATTTTCCCGGCCGAAGCCAGATTGGATGATCATACCGTGCATATGGGAACACTTCTGGCATGCGCGGAGATGATCCGGTCTGGAACAACGTGCTTTTGTGACATGTATTTGTTCGAAGATGCCGTTGCCCGCGCTGCCCGCGCCGCCGGATTGCGGGCGGTGGTCGGCGAAGTGCTTTACGATTTCCCCTCGCCGAACTACGGTCCCATCGAAAAGGGGTTTGAATATACCCGTGACCTTATCGAAAAATGGCAAGACGATCCCCTGATAACGATCGCCGTTGAACCCCACTCCCCGTATCTGTGCTCGGAGGAACTCCTGAAAACCGCCGCCGATCTGAGTCAGCAGCATGGGATCCCGCTAATTATTCACGTGGCGGAGACGAAAGATGAAGTGGTCAGAAGCTGTACCGATCATGGTCATACTCCGGTGGCATATCTGGAAAGCATCGGCGTTCTGTCGTCACATCTTCTTGCCTGCCACTGCGTCCACCTGGAGCCGTCAGATATCGAACGCCTTCAGAAGTATGATGTCAAAATCGCCCATAATCCTGAAAGCAATATGAAGCTGGCATCCGGCATCGCACCCGTGCCGGAGCTGCAGAAAGCCGGAGTTTGTGTGGGACTTGGCACCGATGGTTGTGCGAGTAATAATGATCTGGATTTGTTTTCAGAGATGGACACCACCGCAAAAATACACAAGGCCCGCACCCATGATCCTACTGTGATGGCGGCGGATACGGTGCTGGCGATGGCGACCATCGAAGGCGCCCGGGCGCTCGGCCTGGACAGCCGGATCGGATCCATCGAGCCGGGAAAGCTGGCGGATGTTATCGTCGTGGATACTCGCAGACCCCATTTAACGCCGATGTACAATCCGATTTCCCATCTGGTCTATTCGGCCAGAGGAAATGATGTGACGGCCACCATTGTCAACGGACGCGTCCTTATGGAAAAAGAGCGTCTGGTGACCCTGGATCTGGAAGCCATCTATAGGGAGGTGGGGGAGATCGCGGCTGATATTGTCGGCAGCAAGCGTCCATAATTGGCGTTAACGATGCGGAGTGTTGGAGTCATGGAGTTGTAAGAAAGAACCGGAATGATGGAGTACTGGAGTCGTGGAGTAATGGACCCTGACCAAGACTGCGGTTTGTAGTTTTTACTCCTCCATAATTCCATCACTCCAATACTCCGGTGTATTTTCGCCTCTGACGACTGAACCAACTGAAACTACGAGAGAAACAGCGGCATGCCCAGGCCTTTAGACACCCTTATTTATAACGGGACGGTAGTGACTGTCGATTCTGCCTTTTCCATTCTGAAAGATGGATACATCGGCATCCGCGATGGTCGGATTGTTCAGATGGCATCCCGGCCAGGGGATATACCTCTTCCGGCTGCCGCAGAGACCGTTGATGCGGACCACGGGATTGTCTTGCCGGGGTTGATCAATGCCCATACCCACCTGCCGATGTCTCTGTTTCGGGGTTTGGCTGACGATTTGCCGTTGCAGGTATGGCTGAACGAACATATTTTCCCGGCCGAGGCGGCACACATCTCCCCGGAGTCGGTTCGGTTGGGAACCCTCTTATCCTGTGCAGAGCTGTTGCTTTCTGGAACGACCACCTGCTGCGATGGCTATTTTCTCGAAGATCGTGTGGCACAAGCGGTACTTTCCGCCGGGCTCCGGGCACGGCTTGGCCAGGGCGTGATCGATTATCCGGCCCCCGGCGTTCCGGATCCTAGGGAAAATGTGAGCCATGCCGCGGAGTTCGGAGACAGATGGCGAAATGTCGATCCCCGTCTGCAGCCTTCCATTTTCGCCCATTCACCATATACATGCTCGGGGGAGACATTGAAGGCGGCCAAGCGGGCTGCTTCGGATCGTGGGCTACTGTTTCAGATCCATGTCGCCGAAACCCGCCATGAACTTCGGAGAATCCGCTCTGATACGAACGAAACGCCGGTGGCCTACCTGGATCGCCTCGGCCTTCTCGATCCGTATACGCTGATGGTACATGGCGTGTGGCTGGATGAAAGCGATTTATCCATCCTATCCAAGCGGGACGTAAAGATGGTGCATTGCCCGGAAAGCAATATGAAGCTGGGTTCGGGGATAGCCCCTGTCCCTCAATGGATGGCTCATGGCCTGACCGTGGGAATCGGCACAGACGGATGTGCCAGCAATAACAATCTGGATCTCTTCAAAGAGATGGATATGGCGGCCAAACTCCACAAGGCCCACAGTGGCGATCCCACCGTGATGGATGCCGCCACCGTCCTGAAGATGGCCACTATCGACGGCGCCCGGGCCATTGGTCTGGAATCGGAGATCGGATCCATCGAGATCGGCAAACAGGCCGATCTCATCATCGTGGATGTCTCCGAACCGCACCTGTTTCCGCTGTACAACCCGATCTCCCACATAGTATACAGCGCCTCGGGGTCCGATATTCGGGATGTCATGGTGAGCGGCAAATTTCTGGTCCGGAACCGGCAGTTGACCACTATAGACATCGATGACGTCATGGACCGGACGAACGCACTGGCTAAAGAGATCCGACAAATCCTTCGACAACGCCCGAGACAGGCCGGTCCTTCGACAACGCTCAGGCTCGGGCAGCCAAACAATTAAGCGGCAACCCGAAGAACGAATCAGGAAGAACACATTTGCTTTTGGCAGTTACACTCAGGAAAAAGCTATGGACCTAAATCGATTTTTGTCTGTGGCCCGGGGCGACGAGCCCGCCGAACTGGTGCTGGAGAATGCACGCATTGTGAACGTCTTCACCCGGGAGATTAGCGAAAGCGCGGTTGCTGTTGTAGATGGGCATATCGCGGGTATCGGCCAGTATGAGGCCGAAAAGATCATCGATCTTAACGGCCGCTATCTGGCGCCGGGCTTCATCGATCCTCACCTTCACATCGAAAGCTCCATGGCCAGCATTTCGGAGTTTGCCCGGGGAGTCCTGCCCGCAGGAACCACCACAGTTGTTGCCGATCCCCATGAAATCGCCAATGTGCTGGGTACCGCCGGCATCGAATACATGCTCCAGTCCGGTGAAAACCAGCCCATGAACGTCTATTTTACCCTCTCCTCGTGTGTTCCGGCGACAGACATGGAGACGTCGGGGGCCCGCATCACCGCTGAAGATATGATGCAATTTCTGCCCCATGAGCGGATACTGGCCGTGGCCGAAATGATGAACTTCCCCGGGGTTATCCTCGGTGACCCGGAGATCATAAAAAAAATCAACTATGCCAAGCAATACCGGAAGCCTGTGGATGGCCATTCACCGGGCCTTGGCGACAAGCAACTTCAGGCATATATTGGAGCCGGTATTTCCAGCGATCACGAATGCACGGCAATTGAAGAGGCCCGCGAAAAACTGCTTGCCGGCATGCATGTCATGATCCGGGAGGGGACCGGGGCAAAAAATCTGGCGGAGCTGCTGCCGTTGGTCAATGAAAAAAATTGCCGGCGACTGATGTGGTGCACGGATGATCGGCATCCCCACGACCTGATCCGACTTGGCCATATAGACTCCATCGTGCGGGAAGCCATTCAAGGTGGTCTGGATCCGCTGGTGGCCATTCAAATGGCCACGCTCAATCCGGCCGAGTATTTCCGTATTCCCGATGTGGGGGCAGTAGCGCCGGGGCGTCGGGCCGACCTGGTGGTATTTTCGGATTTAAACTCGCTGCAGGTTGAAGACGTCTACAGCTTTGGGCGGCTTGTGGCCAGTAGCGGAAAGGTGGTTCCGGAAATCGGAAAACCGACTTCGGTACATGTACCCCGGTCCATGAATGTGGATTTTTCTTCACTTGATTTTTCCGTACCGGTCCAGGAGGGGCGGCTGCGGGTGATACAAATCGTTCCCCGGCAGATCGTTACCCGGCAGCGGCTCACCAAACCGGCGGTATCAGACGGTCGTGCCGTGGCGGATACCGGCCGGGACATCCTTAAAATGGCTGTTGTCGAACGTCACACCGGATCCGGCAATATCGGATTGGGATTTGTAAATGGTTTCGGTCTGAAGCGGGGGGCTCTGGCATCCAGCGTCGCCCATGACTCTCATAATATTATTGTGGTAGGGACCAATGATGCCGACATGAAGGCTGCTGTGGTAGCCGTTGTCGAAATGGGAGGCGGCTTGGCCGCTGTTTCAGAGACCGCGTTGCGTGCCCTGCTCCCATTGCCCATCGCCGGACTGATGACGGACACACCGCTTACTCGGATTCGCGATGAGCTCGATCGGCTGATGACCGCGGCCAAGGAGATGGGCGTCACCATCGATGATCCGTTTATGGCGCTGTCCTTCCTGGCCCTGCCGGTAATCCCGGAGTTGAAACTGACCGACGAAGGCCTGGTGGATGTGGGAAAGTTTGAGATTGTACCGCTTTTCGAATAGCGGCAGACGGCGAAGAAGTTTTCGATGCTGAATGCTGCTGGATTCACGGATTCAAGATCCAGGATACTGGATAAGGTGAAAGTTCAAAGCTGAAAGCTGAAAGTTGAGGGAAAAATAACAAATCACAAACAAATTACAATTCACCAGACACAAAACACCAAATACAAAGAACCAAATAACAACGGGACTATGTACCAATTTAAGGCCAAAATGACCGGATCTGTCAAAGTGGTGGTGTAGGGTCTTCTCCCAGAAAGGAGAAGATACCATGAATATCG